>WLWF01000040.1_pt1 | contig 110521 bp, 109 predicted proteins | sample 6718331 | NCBI WGS metagenome assembly WLWF01 (sample SAMN12718692, study PRJNA515312) | sponge metagenome | isolation source: marine sponge | host: Mycale hentscheli | place: New Zealand: South Island, Marlborough, Capsize Point | collected 2003-05-01 | reverse complement strand
GATTGCTTGTTTTGAACTTTATTGCTTGCTTGCTTGGTCGATACCATTCACATACAACAGAAAAAACTTTTCAATTTTTTTAATAAATTACACATCAACACACACACCACCACTATATGTTATGCGAGGGGGAAATTTTCCCCCTAACCCCCTTTTATAATTTTTATTTAATTTTAAAATTTTACACTCTTGAAACTTTAAAATTAAATAACTACTGACTTTGAACCATCATCATTTACTTCTACCTCCATAGAAGAACCAGCAGAAATAATTATATTCTCCATCTCCACCATTTCTTCCTCAGAAGAGTCTGAGAATTTACGTTGTATCATGTCACGCAGCTCTTCCATATATAAATCATTGATTGTTTCATTATATTTAATACCATGCTCCACATACATTTTAAATAAATCATTTAACTTTTTCAAATCATCATCATCCATATTGGGTTTGTTTAACATCACCGTTTTCTTTAACTCTGAATATAACCTATTATTTTGTATTGTTTGCCAACATCTTTCTTTTTCCATCACTTGAATTTGTGACCTCAATCTGTCTAATTTTACAGAAACATTCTTATCTTTGATGTTATCTATTTTTTCATTTAAAACGCCCAATTTATTTTGTTTTTCCTTGAAATAATTGGTAAAAATTTCTTTTTCAACTTGATTTTTTAAATGAATACCATAATCTTCTACCATCTCCAAATCACCCCAATCACGTAGGCGTTGTATATTTTTATCAGAACAACATCTACAGTAAAAAGGCACGCCTTCATCGGTAAACTTTTTAAGAATAAATTCTCTTGCGTGATTTTTTAAAGATTTAAATGTTAATGTTACAAAATAAATAAAGAAATATAAACAAAGCAACCCATTACATAAAATTAAAATGACAATCAAAACATCTTCAAAAAAACCCAAATTATAACCCGAATCTACCGTCCCAAAAAATAAACCCGTACTTAGAGTCATCACCAAAGAAAGTAAACTTACGCTCTCTAATTTATTACATATCATACCATAACTTGTAATTGTGTCATATGGTCTTAAAAATACATGAATAAAAAACGATATTTGAATCAATAAACTAGCTCCTATAATTTGATAACGTGGATGATTGCGAAGAAAGACAGAAAGTAAAATCAATCCAGCTTTTTTTCCCATAATAATAAACTCATAATACCATCGTTTTTCCCTATATCCCAAAAATAAAAATGATAAAGGCGTAGAACCATCATACCTATTCTGCATATCGAACAAACGAAACCGATATTTATAAAGCAATCTAAACCCTAACAATGGAATACCTATACCATATAAAATTAAACCTAAATAGCCCACAACTAAATAATTGTAATGTTTAACATCATAACATTCAATAGACACATCTTTAACTAAATAATATTTCTCTCCAATTTTCTCACAATTCATTATCTCAAGAGTTTTTTCTACTATCGTTGGCCAACTCAAGAACGTTCCTACGACCACAGCTGTTTTTTCCCAGGCAGTAAAAAACTCAAAACACGTAGGCGATTTTTTAAGATAATCTTCTTGTTGGACAACAGACATTCTTCTTAGATTTTTCTTTTTACGCTTACAATAACACAATGAAAGGATAAATATTACAATGGTAGAAATAATAATATAAACTAAAGGCAATGCTAAGTACACAATAAATTTATCATAATAACCCCATTGTAAAACACAATCGCTAGAATAAAAACTAACTCTAGGTGATGAAAATTCTTTGGCTCTTTCAAATAAGTAACGAATTAAAGTAGGCCAATTAATTTGAAATGAACTAGCCAAAGAAAAAACTTGAGCATAGTTCATAAAAATTTTAACAACGCCATTTACCTCTTCTTTTTTGTTATTAGCAGGATTTGCTGTTTTAATTAAAAATATAATAATAAAAATACAAATAATAGGTATTAAAATCGTTAAACTCATAGTACGGCTCACATTTTCTGGACATTTCAAACAAACACCATCATCTTTTGACCAACCTTTTTCACATACATCGCAAATAGGACCGGAGTGTCCAGGTTGACATAAATCATTTGTGGTATTAACAACTTCTCCTCCTTTACAAGCAAAATAATTTTTACACTTATAAACCTCCAATGTATTTATATTTTCCCTCCAATAGTGTTGTTTAAGAACCATAGTTTGTATAGTTGAACCTTTGGGACAATTAAATTTATCAGGACAAGTTTTACAATCTAAATTCTCTACACCATTATTGTATGTACCAGATACACAATAGCATTTAGTTTTTTCAATGTTTTCCTCTGAATTTTCTGGACAATCACTACAAGCTAAACTCGCAGATTCACTAGATATTTGTCCTGTTGAACAGATTTTACATTTTGAAGAACCCATTAATTCTGAGTATTTGCCAGCAGGACATAACATACACGCGTAAGCACCATCTAAAGACATGCTACCTGTTGAACAAGGTTTACATTCATTAATACTAGATGAACCGTTATTCATATTGTATTGACCAGCGTCACAATTTATACATGTATCATGACTTATAGCCCCACGAGTTTCGCTATATTTACCCATTTCACAATTTAAACATTCATCAGGGGATTTTAATGAAATTAAATTACTATATTTTCCCTCAGGACAATCAATACAACTATCTACTTGATAACCACCTTTATAATCAATAAATTTACCAGCAGGACAGCTATTACATTGTACAGGTAGGTTATCAATTAAAAAAGCATATTTACCTTTTGAACAAAATAAACACTCTTCAGACTTACTATCAGAAAATTTTCCATTTGGACAAATTTTACACTCTATTCCCATATCGAAAGACCTATATTTACCTGAAACGCAAGACAAACAATCAGATAAAGAAGTAGCAGCTAGGTTTAAACTAGATGTGCCAGCAGGACATCTTAAACAATCTTCGTAACTAGTTAATGCTGTAACATTGGAATATCTACCTCTATCGCAAGAAAGACAACTTTCCAACAAGTATAAACCAGGCGAATTACCAAATTTTCCTAGAGGACAATCAATACAATTAATTCTGTATTCATCAGAAACCTTTCCCATTGGACAAATTTTACATTCTTGTTGGGCTTTTCCAGCAACGAATCCATTGTCACAATCTTTGCATTGAGAAGAAGAAGATTTAAATTTACCTTGTGGGCACGGAACACAAGAGGTATTTTTAATTGCTGCTTCAACAATACCTATAAATCCAGGACTACATTCTTTACAATTATTTTCATATACAATACCTGTTTCATCACTATACTTTCCAATGGGACATTTATCACACTGATTTTCAGACTTTAAACCAATGGTAAAACTATATTTACCTTTGGGACAATCTTCACATGTAATTTTTTCGTCTGCCCATTTTCCAGCTAAACAAAACTCACAAGTTTCACTTCCTGCTTCACTAATTTTTCCTACAGGGCAATCTAAACAACTTTCTCTACTGGGCGAACCTTGAATAATAGAATAAGTACCATTTTGACAAGATTTACAATTACTAGAAGCAGAACTATCGCTATAAAAGCCATTTGGACAATTTAAACATGTAAAAGCATGTACACCGTTAGTAAATTTACCTGGTTTGCATTCATTACAACTAACACTTTCAATATTATTTACAGCATAACCAGCATGACAATTATTACAAACTCCTCCTATTTCATTTGAAAATGTACCAATATCGCAAGGAGAACAAATGGTTCCATCTACTCCTCTTCCTAAGGCACAACCGCTTAAATTTACCATAGCTATTTTCTTATAATATGCCATATTGTTAGTGCTTAAAATAAGTAAACCGCGATCTAGAAGAAATGTACTTATATTTAAATTGTTGTACCATTGAACATAAGTATAGTTGTTACTTGTTTGAATTGTTTCTTTGAATAATAATTGTGTATCATAATTGATAGACAAATCTTTTTGATTTATACTGATAACACCGTTGTTTCCCCATCTAGTCGAAACAGGAGCATAAATAAATCCAGTTTGATAATCAATATTAATATTTGTAATTTGCCCCCATTCAGTAGGAAATTTTAAAAAATCGATATTACAACCTTCGCTTATTTTTAATTTGTTAAAATTCATATCATATTGATACAATTCACTTGATAACATTCCTGTTACAAAATAAATCTTTTGTGAATATGCGTCATATTTCATATCACTCACATAATTAATCCCGTCTAGTGTGACCAAATTGCTATTATTTCCATCTACTGGTTTACTATAATTAATAATCATAAATTGTGCGTCGCTATATCCTGTATCTTCTAAAAAATAAATAAGGGTTTTATTTTCATCAACGAAACTATGTTTAATTTCGCGAATGGTGGTTTCATAAGTGTAATCATTACCGTACATTAATGCCATTTGGCTATCTTTTCTAAGATAGGTTTTTTGAAAAAACTCTTTAATAAAAATATTTGTTTCATTCATTCCAAACTTTATTACACCAGTATATGCTGTACCAAATCCTACCCATAAATTATCATTTATTAGATTGACTGTAGTAGGAAGATTAATGTACTTATATTTCATAGAATCATATTTGGAGAATGGTGGAATACCATCTATATTTTTAAGAATTGTTCTATCGTGAAAAGAAAAATCAGTTAAATTAATTCTAACAACTGAACTATCATAATTATCTGTACTAGGACAATTATGTATGTTACAAGAGACAAAATAAAGTAAATTATATTTTTTATGAATGCCACAATGCTTAATATTGTCACTACCTTTTCCTGCTACAGCATTGGGGTATTCTGAAGTTTTGTCACCCAATAATAAATTATTAGTGAAGTTTTTGATAGCTAAGTCATATTCTAAAATTTCTACATATTTTTTAGTTTGAGTACAATATTGTTGTGTGTATGTATATCTACCTGGATAACTTGAAGACACTAAATATAATTTATCGCCTTGTATAATTGAGCAACCAACGCCTTTATAAGGATAAACTTTTTCACCTGTGTAATAGTCATCCGGTATATCAACAAATGTAAATGAACTAGAATTATTATCTAAATAAGATAAAGACTGGACTGAGGAAAACAATAAAAATAACCAAAAAAACCACCTCATAATAAAGATTATGTATAATAAAATATAATTTATTATTCTTAAATTCTAGATAAATTGAATTGAATTTATAAATAAGAAATCAATCATAAAACAAATGCCATAATATGAAGACGATTCTTTGTTTTGATTGTTGTAAAAATACTTCGACTTGTTGTATATGTTCAAAAAAAACCAGGAAAGGATTTAACTGTAAAATATGTAAAGAAGGATTTGTTTGTAGAAAATGCATGCCTCAATTATGCGAATCCGGACTCTGTAACAAATGTCCTGTCTGTAGGCAAGAAAATTGGAGAAAGAAGAAGACCAGCCAAACAGTGATTATTCCTATCAAAGAAGAAGATATTATAATTGTTGAACCTGTAAATGAATCAAGTAGAGAAAATAAAACTTGTTGGGAAGAATTACCTCCTTGTAGACGTATATGGGAATATATAAAAATGGGATGTTGTATTATATTCTTATCATATGTAATTGGTGCGATTTCGATTGCGGATTACATAAGATATAGTTATCCTAAATGGAAACCAGAGCATCATATTTTGGCTTTGGTAATAGGTCTTTGTGAATTTTGTGTAGTTAGCTATTGTTGTTGGTATTCATTATGTTCTTCTCGTAGATATAGTTATTAAATTAATTTTATTTTAGCACAGTTAAGTCGTGGTCCAGCATTACCAGTTTTTAATGATTCTGGGTCACATCCTTTTCCCAAATCATCTTTTAAATCATGAACAATAATGCTTCTGTTACCGATAAAATATTTACTATTTTTTCTTAAACTCAATCTATTATCAGTAAATTTACCTTTGGCTATTTTATTTTTCGATAAAATATTACCCAAATCTCCTGCGTGTCTTTTGTGACTAGTTCTTGAGCCATGTGTAAATTTATCTGGATTAAAGTGAGAACCGGCTTTTTTACAATCGCCTTTGAAATTTCCTATTTGATGAACATGAAAACCGTGTTTGCCGTCTTTCATTCCTTTAATATCATATTCGATTTTCAACTTGTGTTTTAGTTGTATAAAAACAACTTTTCCTGATACTTTATTTTTCTTTTTCATTATCGCTATTGCTTTTATTCTATGTTTTCTAGTTTTATTTTTTCTACCGTATTTACAGTATTGTTTTTGAGAAAATCCTTTTGGACGACGGCAATTAATGGACTGTTTATATTTTGCTGACCAACCTTTTCCTTTTTTCTTTCTAGTGTTTCTCATATATATAATATAAATATAATATCTATATAGTAAGTAATGATAGGGAGGGGACTTAGTTTAAAAGTTGTTTTTTTGGGGGATACGGCAGTTGGAAAATCCTGTTTAGCTGTTCGTTTTGCAAGAAACGAATTTTTTGAATTTCAAGAGCCAACAATTGGTGCTGCTTTTTTAGGAAAAAATATAAACTTAAATGATAAAAGATACAAGTTTGAAATATGGGATACAGCTGGACAAGAAAGATATAGGAGTCTGGCTCCAATGTATTATCGTGGAGCAAAAGCTGCGGTAATTGTATATGATATAACAGACGAGGATACTTTTAAAGGCGCAAAAACTTGGGTATCAGAAATTCAAAAAAAAAGCGAGAATTGTTTAATTTTGCTCGTAGGAAATAAAGTAGATTTAACGATGAACAGAAAAGTTGATATTCATATGGTAAAAGAGTACGTAGACAATAATAATCTTATTTACATGGAGTCATCCGCAAAAACTGGTTTGAATGTTGATAAAATTTTTACAACAATAGCTGAGAGTATACCTGAAGAAAATGAACATAACCCTATAAATGAAATTGTAAATGTAAGTAATAGAGAAGAACAAGCAAGATATACGCAATATAATTGTTGTTAATAATTTAATACAATTTATTATTTAAAATAATAAGTTGTACAATATGTAATGAATGTTGTAGTGGCGGAAAAACAAAGAGAAATTTGTCGTGAATTAAAAAATTTAGTAGCGAAAATAGAAGATGGTATTAAAGAAGAAGAAGATAGAATTAGATTAGAGACACAGCAAATGGAACGTCCAGCAGCGGGATTGAGAACAAGGCGACCTAACAGTGCGCATAATCAGTGGATAGGGGGTTTAAGAACTAATGGCTGGACCCGCAACCACAACTACTAGTTGCGCAACATCCCCCAGATGCGCCTTTATTATTCAATCTCTCCAAATAACTATTCCAAACCTCCGCAAAAGTAGGGATGTTCTTTACGCCCATCTGTTTCATCAAAGCGGCTTTGGTTATGTGTTCGCGAATCAACGCTCGCTTCTCAGCCAACATCAAGGCATCGTTGCCGCTGGAGTCTGTGAAAAGAATATGTTTATTATTACGACTGTTTTTAAGCTTCAACTTCAAAGCAGCTCGCCTCTCCTGCTTACTGATATTACGCGAAGCTTCCAGTTGCTTCATGAGAGGACTGATTTTGGTGGTGGAAATGGTCTTGGTGGACATGGTTTGTTTTGATAGTGTGGAATAACTATTTAAAATACTAAATTAATGAGTTCAATTTTTTTAATAATTTAGTCAACGTATAGAAATGAATAAATTAAGAGCAGACATATTTAAGAAATGGTGTCGAACAATCCCAAAACCATCTGTCTTTATTTTCGATTTAGATTTAACTATATGGGATTGTACTATAGAAGAAGATGATTTTGTAAATAATAATAATATACAGAAATACGTGCCACCAGAAAGGCATTATATGCTAACTCATTTACAGGATTTAGGTCATGAATTAAACATAGGTTCACGTAGCACAGAACCTATAGAGTGTAAAAAACATTTAAAAAAACTATTTCCTAATATTAAATTTAATAATATGCAGATTTATCCTACGCCAGCATTTAAAAGAAAGCATGTGGACGCGATATTTAAAGACCGTGACGTAAAAAATTTTTATTTTTTTGATGATGAATTGCATATTTTAAAAGATTTAGAAAAAGGTTATCCAGGTAAAGCAAATATTTTTCACACTCCAAAAGGTTTATTTTATGAAACTTTTGATAACAATGAAAAAAAAATTGAAACAAATTTACTTAGCAAATAGATTTCAATAAATAAATAGGATATGTCAACAGAGCAGAACCTTAAGATGAGCAAAACGAAAATATTTGATATTAAGGGAACACCCCTTTTAAAAGCGATGGCAAGTGAGCGGATGTCCTTAACGTGTGCACCTGGTGGGGAAAATCATGCCGGTATGGAGATTATAGGTAGGATGCCGGTTAAGGGGGAGGGCTTTAAGGCAAGTGATATTGAAGGATTGGGTACTTATTTTGAAGACCAGGCTGACGCGTGGATAACTCAAGATGGAATTGAAACCGTTACTGTATTAGACCTTAATACCTTAAGTGGAGAAAATACTATTATGGGTTTAGGCAGCGATGACCAAGCTAGGGTGCTGCTTTTAAGGAGGTGGGTTCAATCGATGTTCGAGGCCACAACAGTACAGGATATTTATAAGGAATTGATAGCGGATACGTGGGATGCGGAATATTTGGATAAAAATAAGTATAGGATTGAGATTGTGGATGGCGTTGAAACTAAGGTACGAGGGAAGAGAATGAATAAGCGAGCCAGAACCAATTTGTGCTATGTTGCTGGTAGGGAGCAAGAGCCGGATGTATGGAAAGGAAAGGGTAGAATCGTGGACCTTAAAAAGAAAACAGCCTTAAATCTAGCAGTAGATAGGCTTAGGGATATGATCGAAGATGGTTTGATTGAGATTGGTAGCAAAACAAAGGTAGAAATTAATGTAGTGGAAGGCAATCGGTACTACAACCTTAAAAATACAGGAATTGGGTTTCATGGCGATACTGAGCGAGTAGTAGTGATATGTATTAGTATTGGGTGTGATAATTATCCTATGAGATGGCAGTGGTTTAAGGATGGTATGCCTGTAGGCGAATCTATTGATATAACTTTGAATTGTGGAGATGTTTATATTATGAGTGAGAAGGCTGTGGGCGCAGATTGGAAGCTTCGTAGTATCTATACCTTAAGACACGCAGCCGGAGCGAAAAAGTATACTGGATTAGATAGGTGGGAAAAGCGAAGACCTGCCTATGAGGCTAGAATTAAGGCAAAGGTAGAAAAAAAGTCGATTAAAGAAGCATTTAAGGCGGAAAGCAAAACGGAGGCAAAACCAAAGAAGAAGAAGATAAATAAAAAAATTAGGAAGGCAAAGACAATGGAAAACTATAAGGAGGCGTTAAGAAATTTGAGCTGGGAAGATACGGATGAAGGATTTTATGAATGGCTTGCTGTAGAGGCGGGGCATAACTGTACGCCACAGCACTCAGTATTTAAGGATGTATATCAGCTTTGGACAGGTAATGATAAAGAGACTTATGCCTCCGGGTATTGTAGTCAATGGAATGAAAAAAGAGCATTTTATACGAATTTGTGTGCGTATGGATGCTTGTTTTAAATATTTAATAGTATAAAATAAAAAAATGGAAGACTGGAGATAGCTTTTTTTATTGTATAATATATAAATGGGAAATGTTAGTATATTAAATCATATAATACATTTCATTTTAGGTTTTATGAGCAATTTTTACAGTATTATTATACCTTTATTTTTAATTTATCAAATAATAGATGGTTATAAATTTAACTATCAAGTGAAATTACACGGTAAAAAAACGGATGATATCCAAATGGATTTACTCTTGTTTTCCTTGGGTGCGGTTTCACTAAGAGTTTTAAATTACATTAAATAAAGTCGAAGGCTTAATAACTTATATTAATTCATTAATATAAACCGGTAATGTAGTATTTTCTGGTTTATATTCTGTGTTACACCATTTGATGGTCAAAGGCATAGTTTCAGCAAGAGGAGAATTTTTAGTCCATCGTTCTTTGTTACACAAAATTATTAATTTTTGTATTCTATTTAAAATTCCACCTGCTTTTCTAGGCGGTACGTGTTTTAAGGCCCACTCAAATTGCATTGATTCTATTTTTGTTGGAAAGCCGCTAATTATACAAATATGTTTCCAACCAGAACCTTTACTTGTGGTATATTTTGCGCCTCCTTTTATCTCTCCATTATGAGCGCGCAATCTTTTATCAGCATTATTGGAAACACCTACATATGTATAACTTTTATTTTTGATAATATAGCATACCCAATTATCCATCATACTTAATATAATGTATTAATTTTATGTAAATTTATAATAAATAAAATTACAAAAATCTTATTTATTATTATTAAAAAATACAAATTTCTTTTTCGGATCTCTCGTAGTGAATTTAAACAAGAGTTCGTCATATAAAAGAATCTTTATATTTTATTGTTTATTAGTCTGCCATACCTCATCCGCCTCCACGCTGTCGGTATTTTCTGGTTCTACGTCTTCTATGTCTCTTCCTTCGTTGAGTTTTTCTTCTACGAGTTTTTCTTCTCGTTTTACTTCTTCGTCTTCTTCCACCTGACTTTACACTTCTTGAACGCGCCATTTATAATATAATCAAAGATTATTTTTGCCTATATATTGAATACAATTCATTTAAAGATAGATTTTCAAATTTTGTATATTATGTATACATGGATAGTAGCTGTAGGTGGAATATTTGCTTTTTTTGCTGCTATGGGAATTGGTGCTAATGACGCGGCAAACGCATTCGCTACTTCTGTTGGTTCTAAAGCATTAACTATTAAACAAGCTGTCGTTTTGGCTGCTATATTTGAAACAGCTGGGGCAATTTTAATGGGGAATCACGTTACGGATACAATTAGAAAAGGTATAGCGGATTATAAGTGTTTCGAGGACAATCCGTATATCCTAATGTATGGTTGTATGTGGGTTATTTTATCAGTAGGTATGTGGTTATTTCTTGCCAGTTATCTTGAAATGCCAGTATCAACTACGCATTCTTGCGTCGGAGGCATGATAGGAATGGCATTAGTATTAGGTGGTTCTGATTGTGTAATTTGGTATAAACCAGTTGAAACGTTCCCCTATGTCGGTGGTGTTGGTGGAATTGTAATGTCATGGTTTTTGTCACCTTTGTTTTCTGCTATTATAGCAATGGGTATATTTTTTCTTACACGGGCTTATGTGTTGAGACATGAATTTACTAAATATAGATTAAATTGGGTGTATCCTATTCTTATTGGTTCAACTATTACAATAAATACATTTTTCATTATTTATAAAGGGGCTAAGGGTCTTGGATTAGACAAAACTCCTTTGGGAGTAGCTTTTGCGGTTGCTTTTGGAGCAGGAGGAGTAAGTGCTATTATTACAATACCTATGGTACCAAAAATTAAACAGTATGTATCGAAAAAATTTTCTGAAATAGAAAACGTAGCTACTGATGAAATAGAAATGAAATCAATTGAAAATATTATAGTAGAAAGCAAAACAGATATGAATATTAAAACAGAACAGGAACTATCTAGAGTAGTAGCACTACATAAAACAGCAGAAAAATTTGATCCTAAGACAGAAGAGGTCTTTAAGTATTTACAGATTTTTACTGCTGTATGTGATGCGTTTAGTCATGGCGCAAATGATGTTGCTAATGCGATTGGTCCTTTTGCGGCAATTTATACAATCCATCAAACAGGCGGAGACCTTTCTAAGAAAGCAAGTATGGGTGAAGATGCTTATTGGATTTTAGGTATGGGTGGTGTTGGGATAGCGGTGGGTTTATTTGTATATGGGAAGAAGATTACTTATGCTATTGGAGAGAAATTGTGTAAAATAACTCCATCTCGTGGTGTAGCCATAGAACTTAGTTCTGCTTTGGTAATTATTACTGGGTCGAGATTGAAAATTCCTCTTTCTACCACGCACTGTCAAGTTGGAGCAACTGTTGGTGTGGGATTACTTGAAAATACGCGAACATGTTCGGGTATAAATTGTAAGGTTTTCTTTAAAACAGCTGTTGGGTGGGTAGTTACATGTATAATTGTTGGTACTACTTCAGCATTGTTGATTTCACAAGGAGCATATTCGCCTACAATATTAGGTTGGGGTTCTTGCCAACCACATAATATTACAGTATAACTTATTAATATTTAAACAATTAATATATTAATAAATTAATGAAAATAGCATTTTTAATCCCATCAACAACAAAAAATCGACCGTGGAAAAAGCTAGAAGAAACTTATTTGTACAGAGTTTTTGGTAGAAGTTTTTTAAATACTTTATCCGATGACATCGATTATTCTATTTATATAAATATTGATATTGATGACCCAATTTATTCAAAAAAAGAAGAAAAAGAGAAGTTTGAACGATTTATTGGAGAGAAAGCAAAAATTAAATGGATTAGTGATGGACATATACAAAAAGGGTTTTTGACCTTAATGTGGAATTATTTATTTGAAAAAGCATTAGAAGATAATAATGAATATTTTTATCAGTGTGGAGATGATATATGGTTCGAAAATAAAGATTGGATAAAGGAATGTATTGAAAAAATGAAAAAGCAAAATAATATAGGTATTTGCGGACCTATAAACCCACCAAATTATCGTATTCTAACTCAGACATTGGTTTCAAGGAAGCATTATGAAATATTCAAGTGTTATTTTCCTGTACAAATTAAAAATTGGTGGTGTGATGATTGGATAAACTATGTTTATTATCCAAACTATGTTACAAAACTTAAAAATTTAAATGCTGTTAATATAGGTGGAGAGCCAAGATATTCAAAACCAGATGACACGTTAAATCGTAAATATAGGCATATTTGTTTAAAATTAGTAAAAAAAGGCAAAAATCTATTAAATTCGTATATAATAGATAGCAAATAATCTATTTTTTAATCAATTCTTTCACAGTTATATTTTCGGAAATTTGCTTTTTAATATTTTTATTTTGTGCCGGGTCATCGATAGTTGCTCCCATATTACATACCATCGTATGCCATTTTTTTCTTTTTACATCATTGGTTAAGTAATCTGGATTTTGTTTTTCCCATTCTTTTATATGAAAAAACTGTTTTCTTGATATTTCATCAATGGTTATATCAATATTTTCGTGTTTTTCATCTTTTTTCCATTCGTCGGAGTCTTTTATATAGAATTGTAGTCGTTTTTTATCTGAACAATGAATAGGTCTTTCAGTGACAGCCATATCGGTAAGATGTTTTGTAAATATATTACTGATTCCCTTAGCGTATCCATGTTGATTTGTATATTCCAAATCTTCAATAGAAACTTTAATATTATCTACAAAATCGGTTAAATTCATGGCATTTTTACAATGTTCATTTAAAAACACATTAATTGAAATTTTATTATTATTGTTATTACCAATCTTGGGAATAATTTCTTTTTGATGGTCAATTAGTTTTTCAATCAAATCTCCTTGTTGTTTGATGGTATTTGTTAGTTTTTCAATCATTTCTTGGTTGTTTGCCTCCATAGACGGTAATGCGTTTTTTGAGTCGGTGGTTTTCAACACTAAACATTGGTTAGTTTCAACACACCCTTTTCGGTGTCTAGATAACCCGCTCTTGTACTTATAGACCTTTCCGCATATATCACAAGAAAAATCAACAAAACTAGGCTTGCTGTTACCATTGGAGTTACCATTTGTTATCATTTTATGTTTTGTAGTGGATAAATGACGATTAAAATCTGTTTTGTTCTTAGAAGTAAAGTCACATTTTTTACAGTAATATTTTTTTTGCGTTTTTTTGCGTTTTTTCATCTTTATATAATGATAACAAAAAAAACGCCTAAATTGTTTTTTCATTTGTTGAATTTTTTTTTATGGGATACTGAAAAAAGAGAACTCCATTTTTTTCTTTTTACAACCTTCTAAGAAAAAGTCAAAAGTGCAGAAAATTACATCCAAAAATATAGCCAAAATCCCATTCTGGACATTTTAAAAATGTCCAAATTCGAAAAGTGCCCCTACTTTTGATCACTTTTTTGTGAGTACCTTTTTTTTAGTGCCTTTTTTTCAGTTGTTCCCCCAAGATGTAAACTCCATACTTATAAGAGCAGTACTAATATACACTCCATCCTGAGAACAAAGGCGGAATTTATCATAATTTATTTTTTCTTTATTTATAAATTTTCCCATAATCCATTTGCCATCAAAATTGCATGCTCTCATAAATCGACGCGGAAGAGTTGATTTTTCTTCGCAAAAAGCGAATATTTGCTCCCAAGTTACATTGTATGGATCATCTACGCGCAGAATAAATGTTGTGTTTTTGCCGTGAGGCATGGGTACTTTGGAGAGAATAATTTCGACAGACATGGTTGGTTGCTATTATTCTTTGTAATAAATTATATTCAATTTATTATTATTTAAATACTTTTTATTAATTCAAACTAATCATGGATAAAGAAATTATAGAGTTTTTGAAAAAATGTAAATTGCAATTAGACGATGAAACACAACTAGAAGGACAGCTCATTCCCAGAGATATTTTACTTTCTAAAAATACATATGAAGAAGTAAAAGCAGAAATCGATGTTTTAAAAAAGAAATTTAGTAGTTCAGCATTAACTTCTCTCCAAAGTGGAGCTCAAAAGGAACAAAAATGGCCTTTATTAAACTTGGTTCGTCAAATATTACGAGTTTGTAATTATAAGATGGAACCTGTTAGACGGAGCGATGGATATGATGATGAGGGAAAAAAGAAATATAAACGGTTTTTCTTAGTGAAAAAGTTTAAAGCTATTGTTGCGAACTCCGAACAATAATTATTATTAAATTTATATTAATAATAATTTGTTTTTACAGTTTGTTTTGTTTTTTTGCTACTACACTAACATTCCCACGCTTGACAATACTTTTTAATCGTTTAATACGTTGCTCTATTTGCGTTCTGAGTTGAGAAAGGACCGCTAAAGCCACTGTCATATCTCGTTGTGGAACTGGAGCAACTTGTAGCACCTGAATTGCTATAAGAGATAAATTTGGGTTTGTTCCATTTGGTTTACTGAATAATTGAAAACATTCATCACCTCTTTCACGAATATTATCAGTCATTTCTTTCGAAGTCAAGCTATTATTTCTACAAATTACACTAACTCTCTTTGCTAAACCGGGTCGGTTGAAGGCATTAAGATCACCAGTTAAACATGTCGCCTCACCTGCGAATGCCGTCATTTGTTGTCCATAATCTCCAATTTCTTTACCTTTTCCTCCTGCGTGTCTTTTACGTACATGAATTGATAATGATTGTGGAGAATGGTCCCGGATTATCCATGCCTTGGGATTATCCCTTAAAGAATCCATGAATTTTCCACTAGCTTCTGCTGCGGATGTTCCTTTATAGTCAACCTCTACACTTCTTGCGTTGTTGTCACTATAAAACACTCCATCTTGATTAATGTCTATATTTCCTATAACTGTTTCTACGTTTGCTGTCTGATATAAAGTTAAATTTTTAACACTTGGAACGCCAATAACAATACTATTCAATAGAAATTTCAAAAGTAAAAATTGTGGTACAACCTGGTAGAAGGCATTCCCCAGTCTTCGCTGCCATTGCAAGATTATCTGATCAAAACTTCGTGGGCCGTCTGATGTTGGAAAAAATATATACTGTCCTCCCGACGTACTTGTGATGTATGTGTGAGACCAAAATAATTGGTTAAATAGTATTTTAGTGACCGCAAAGGATGCCTTATCCCCGAAAACATCTTGCAGCATACCATTTAGAGGTTCTTTAATTATAATGGTTTTTTTTTCTGTATCAATTACCATTTGTTCAAATAATATCGACACTAAACAATATACATTTGTCATGTGATTTTGTTTTTCTATATCACTGGTCCCGGCGTTAATATATAAACTCACCCAATTAAATTGTGGTTTAACCGTATAGGTTTCTGCTGGAATGCGTGCAGATAAATTTTTAAATGCATCTAAAGCCCGGCGAGCTCTCATTTGATTCCCAAGACATTTTCCTTGGCAGCCGCATTTTTTAGTACAGACACCCACGCTATAGTTGAATTGTGCATATTTTTTTGGCAACCCGTCTTTTATCCAGCTGTGTCTTGTTACCTTTATAAAATCATATAATGCTTGATCATTATTATACTGCCCTGACATGTTGTCATGCACCATATTTAATGGTCCTACTGTACCACGGCAGAGTTGGTCCCGATTAGCTTGATATTTTTGTTGTTCTTCATGTAAAATTACGGGATTATAATATTCTTCTTGATAACAATCACAAAAGCAAGTCTTAGCCCTTGTTTTTGAACCTTTATTTGTAACATTTTGTGCGCCCACTTGCCATTTCAACAATGGACTTGTATTCGAACATCCAGTACAAATAAATTTACAATTTTTCTTGTTTTTCGAAACAGTTGCTGCGGTTAAATTGGGAAGACAAGTATGTAATAAGTCTGTCTTAGTAGCACTACTACATGGTTGACAAGAACTACAAGTTGTAGCGTTGATCATTTCATAAAATGGCACACCAAATAAAAATGCTGGGTCCCTTTCTTTAGAAAGTGAAGTACTTGCTCTTTTTTGTATTACTGTAATAGCATGGTTAAGTGTCGCGAATCCCAAGGATGGGCGAATAGTAAAACCTAAGTTTAAGGCATATAGAGGATTTCCAATAGCACCTTCTCTTAATCTTTTGTATGCGGCATATGTTTTCATGTGTTCATATGTAAGCATTGCCTGATTAATACGATGTCTTGCGTTTTGTTGATGCTGTGAAGCAGCATGGTCTGCCGCGCGAGCTGTTTGTAAAGTGGGTAAATATGCACCGTCACTAGATGCATAACAAACTTCGCCTTCATAAATTCCACATGTATTTAAGGCATCAAAGGTTCTTGCTACGCCATTATTATTACTTGATACTTGATCTGTAATTAAATTTTTTGGGGCGATGTAAAGAAAATCATAAAAAGGATAGTCGGTTTCTAAATGATAATCCGACTTCATCGGAACATTTAATGAGGTAAGAATCATTTCCCAAAATGGGTTATGTTTTCTCAAAAGGAAGGCTGAATCCTGGAAAAAATCTTGACCACCAGCTAAACTGTTATTTATTGCGATACTCAGCTTCAAAAGACGTCGTATTTGTATTATACTTTGATTAATTCTAGACGCTTGCTCGTGTTGCTGCGGTGAAAGAGCTTTTGTTTGCTGACTTAATTGAAGTTGTTGCTGTTGGAGGTCATCGAGGCGGTTGGATTGAATATCGGGTAAAAGGGCAGAACTTATTTGCTGACCTTCTAGAGTATTAAAAAATAAAACTAAACCTCTTATTAATTTCTGCTTTATTAAACCAGGGTCTCCTAATATCTCTTGGCTATCCCACTCACTACTAAATGGTGATCCAGTAGACCATCCGTTAACTCTCAAAGGGAAATATAAAGAATCACGCGAAGCTACATGAAGCAAGGTTGCATTTTGCCCAACAGATTTATAATCTATTGGAGAGCAATAAATTTGAGTTCGTCTTACTGATACTGTTGCAGCTGTTGAAGAATATATGAGGCTGTCCTCGTCTGCTAATTTTATTAACTTTTTCAAAAACACAGTTGGATTTCTATAAAATCTATTTTCAACCAAGTAATCTATTAATAATTTCATATTGTCATTTTTTCTTGGGTCATAGATTAGAAAAGACTCTAGAGGCGGTTGCACCATGTCGATTGGGATGCGTTCTCCTGGATTAAATGTGATTCCTGGTTGTAGTTGTGTTTGAGGAGGAAAAATTGTACTTTGTGTATTCATCGCAAGCTTCGCACTCATAACGGGTCCATAGAATAATGCTCCAGGTGGAAATCTAGAAATAGTTGCCATCAATCTATCTCTTGACTTAAGAAACGCATTGAGGATAACCTGGGCCGGTACATTTAGTACACCCTTGTACCCATTTGTGAACATGAAATTCAACACATTATCACATGTACTCCCATTAGGAGAATATACCGGTATTAAAACGACACCACTCGCTTTGCCATGGTTATTGTAATATCGTGGGCATACGGTTAGCATTGTATTAATACAATTTCTATCCATCAACGTTTGTTTATACATATCTTTAACAGCATGGTCGGTTGCTGTGCCCTCAATCGTCGTTCCTATACAGAATTGGGCTTGTTTTAAAAGTTGGCATAAACTTCTTTGAGCCATAGCCGCATCTCTATTATTACCTCCTGGAGCGTTTTTCAAAAATTTTGTCTTCAATGCCATCTCTTTCAATCCATTTGATATGTGTTCTGCTTGTGTTATAGCTAAAGCAGTTCTAACATTTACAAGCTCAGCTTCTCTGCCTGTTGGAATTCTTGGTCCAGTAACATCATGAATGTTATCGTTAGTGCTTGCTAAATCACCTACAGATGTACTTGAAACTTCTTCAACTTGTACAAGGGCAGATGTTGGTATTCTACCCGTTAAACCAACATCTTCTACCGTTGTTGTAATAATTTGCTCCGCTTTTCTTGTTTGTTCCTTTAAAAATGGGGGAATTTCTACCGAATGGGTTGACCCTACTTGGGGCTCTGGTCTTTTTACATCTTCCTCTAGTTGTTTTAGGTTAGCCTCTTTTTCTTGTGAAGTTCCTTCCCTTGTAAATTCAATTAAACTCCTTGAAAATACAAAAGAGTCCTGCCAATTTGAAGCGCATTCAGCGGGAGTAAAGAAACTATATTTGAAGCCCATTGATTCGACACCGTTATGGAAACCCGTGTCTGGAATAAACGTTAGCGCCGCCGCCTCCTCAAGATTATAAGATCCATTTACTAATTTCTCGTACGTATCTATGCCTAGCGGACAAAAATAACCATTTTCATTATATAATACTAATCCTACGGTTTGCTTAGGACAGCTAATGGTCTCTTGTAAAAGTGGTGGGAAATTTTCGCTCCCTCTCTTCGTATTCAAAGCAGCTATCTCGGAGTTATGTAATCGTATGCTCAAATTACCACTATCATCGTTTGGATCATTCCAATCAATATAAACAGGTTTTGTTGTTATCAATTGCAAGGATTCATTAATTAACGCATAAAAATTGGGGCAGGTGGATATTGTACAAGATGATTCATTAAACAATGCTATAATTTGAGCCCCTGTTAAATTAATCGAAAGTGGCTTACTTTTTCCGTTTGTCATTTCATTTATCTTCAGTAAAATTTCTGCTGTTTTTGCTTCTGCTTGGTCAAGCAAACGTTGATTTTTTTTTGGATCATTTATATCTTCCAAGTCAATATCTTCCAAGTCAATATCGTCCTCGTCGTTCCCACTTGGAGGTGTAGCGGGCAAGCTGCTTTTGGACGAACCAGAATATTTAGGTTCATCGTGCGAAGAACTTTCTTGTGCTTCTTCTTGGTCAAGCAACATTTGATTTTTTTTTGGATCATTTATATCTTCCAAGTCAATATCGTCCTGGTCGTTCTCACTTGGAGGTGTAGCGGGCAAGCTGCTTTTGGACGAACCAGAATATTTAGGTTCATCGTGCGAAGAACTTTCTTGTGCTTCTTCTTGTCTAATTCTTTCTTTTGCATCTTGATATAATGCGTAAAATAATGCATCCGCTATCTGCGGCTGTAATTCTTGTCCATTGAATCTCTCACGATATATCGTCTGCATTGTTCTAAGCATGCGGAGAGGGATATGTATTTTGTTTTGATTTGTGTCGAGGTAACGTCTCTCTGGTACAAACTCCCAGTCTACTTTCATTCCGGGAAGTTGTTGTAAAAGACCAGCTCCCTTCATTTTCTTTTTTCTAGTGCGCCTTCTCATATTCCTTTTTTTATAACTTCTATTTTTTCGTCTATTTTTTACCTTTTTAGTTCGTCTCTTTTTTTTGTACCTCTTGAAAGTGGGCATATATATATTATCAAATATAATTTAATTACTAAATTAAACAAGAAGAAAATAAAGTAAATTAAAGAAAATTTAGTATTAATCTATATAAAATGAATAATTCAACAACAGTCGCAGCCACTATTGGCGTTGGTGCTTTAGGAGTTTTGGCTTACTATGGCTATCAAAATTTGGGAGGAAAAACAGAGGGTGTTCAGGTAGGAGAACTTTACAACGACATTAACAATAACAATAATAACAAAAACGAAAAAGAAGAAAAAGATTTACAAACCCAAGCTAAAGAAGAAGTAGCTAAGGTAGTTACAAACGCTACTAACGCATGGGGTACATTTTGGAAAGGTGAATATAATGATATGAATGGTGATGAGAATGATGCTTCATCTGCTGATGTACCCAAGAAATCTACCGCTGAGGAAGCAGATAGCAGCGATTTTAATTAAGAAAATAAATTAGTATAATAAATAATTTATTTTTTCAATAGTTTCATCGTCCATGCCAAACCCATAAAATATATTGGTGTTACCGCTAATACAGGCGTTTTAGTTGGAGACTTTAGTAATCCTTTTAATATAAGACCGGTTAAAACAGGAACTCTAACCGCAGCATAAATTAATTTTTGAATATTTTTCCAATTAGCAAGCTCTCTTGAATTTGGTTTAGTACGAAGATAATGGTATACAAAATAGGAAGGTATATTCGATAATTCACCCCAAAATAAAACTTGATCTGAGAAATATTGTTTCGGTGGGAATGTTATAAAATAACTGCTAGATAAGTGATGATAAATATAAGCTATTCTTAATAAATTCATTTTTTCATACATTAACATAAAGTACGTATCATACAAAAAGTAGCCGGTAGACCAATGTCTACACATAGCAAATAAACTAGAAGATGGGTACAAAATATGTAATGCATTCAAAAATACAGCACCGCAAGCGTGAGTACCAGCAGATAAATTTCTAGCTAATTTTCTATCTTTTACAAACGAATAAGCAACCCATTCATAAATATTAAATTTAAAAAAATGCTGAAATATCGGATTGAACCAAATCATAATATAACAATTATATACAAATTATACTTAAATGGATTAAAATATGTTTTTAAAATTATAAAAAATTGAATTAAATGTTGGGATATATATTGGTATTATAGTATGATAAAAACAGAAATAATTCGTAAAATGATGAAACCAGCAGCCTCTAAAATGGCTTTTCGCACTTGTTTTAGTAGTAGAAGTTTTAATGGATATAAATTGGATATTTTAAAAAGTGCGGTTCAAAAATATTTAAGAAGGCGGGAATTTCACAAGATGGTATGGTGTGTTGGAGAGATTTATTTGTTTCAAGTGTATAGTGAAAGTGATACAGAGAAACGCGCTACTAAAGGTATAATAAGTAATTTGATAAATAGATTAATTATTATGTTGGATGAAGAAATGTTATTTGCTGAATGTGAAAAATATTTATTGGTAAGGCGATATATGGAAGATTTTGAAAAAAGTGATAGAGGAAATTTTGAGTGTTTGTTTAAGATTTGTGATATAATGTGTGGTGCGAGAATGATAAGAAGAAATAGTGATATTAGAGGATATTGGTCGCCTAGAAATAAAGCTTTAAAAATAGATGATGGTGATAGTACTGATGAGTATTATTTTGAAAAATTTAAAGAAAAATTTGAAGAAAATGATAGTGAATGTTTTATTTGGATGTTTAAGATATTTTATAGAGGAGCAGAAGGGGAAGTGGTGAGATATAGAAGAAAAGAGAATATTTATATGATTTGGGAGTATTTGTTTAGTAGGGAAAATATTAAAAATAATGAAGTATTGAGGCGTTGTTTAGAGTATAGATTAAAGGAATTTTATAAGAAAAATAGGGGAGAAAGGTTTATATTCTTGACTGCGGCCATAGATATTGCTATGTATAAAGGTAAGAATATAAAAAAAGATTGGTTTGATTGTAGTAAAAAGGTAAAATTTGATATAAATAATTTGGTAAAAGAAGAAGATGAAAAGTTTGCTGATGTAAATATTATAGAAAGTGTATATGAAAAATGGGGAAAAATGGAAATAGATGATTATGCTATTGATATGCATACTAGCGCTGGGAGAAAGATGGGTAAAAATAAAGTAGATTTTATAGCAAGTGGTGCTGTTGTTGTAGATGAAGATGAGGAGTATTTTGTAAAAGAATGGAGGGATTGTTATAATAATGCCAAAAAGGCAAGTTTTGCGGCGGCCGTAGCTTTGAGAAAGAAAAAGGAAGAAAAAAAAGGTAAAAAACATAAAAAGGTGGAAGTTGTTGTAGAAGAAAAGAAAGAAGAAAAGAAAAGTAATAAAACAGAAAGAGAAAAAATAAGGGCGGCAAAGTATAAAAAAATAAAGAAAATGAGAGGAAAGCCAAATTTTAATGAATTAGAAGCAAAATTAAAGTATGTAGATGGAGTTGATGAAAGTAAAATTATATTATGTAGTGATATGACTTGTGGAAATAAAGTAATGTGTTTTGAATATGAAGGAAAAATTTGGAAAGAATCGCGTAAGAGTATGTTTTATAATAGAGATTATTGTGTTGTAGATGATTGTAAGGAATTATTTGGATTAAAAAAAATAGGAATGGAAAGAGTTTTGAGTAATTTTAGAATAGAAAAGATAGATAAAAGTAAAAAAAGTTGGAAAGATAATTGGCGTAAAGTTTTAATTAAAAAAGATGAAGAAAAAGTGGTGTATTGTGTGATGAATAAAGTAACTAACTGTATGTGGAAAGTTCCAATGGAAATTGGGGCAATTAAACACTCATTGGTTTATGGAGTGGAAAATGGTGGAAATACTGGGCAGAATAAAGCTTTATTTAAAGAATTTGTAAAAATTGGAGTGTATCGGGGTATATTTAGATGTAGTGATTTTAATTGTAGAAATGTATTGGTTGGATTGGTAGATCAGTTTTCGCAACAGTATTTGGTAAGTATAGATGAAGGAGATATTGGAAAAAGATTAGATATTTTGGGTAAAAGAGAGAAATGGCTAGTTAATGGATTAAATGCAGATATTAAGATTATTAATGAAATTATGGATGAATTAAGTGCTGGTTCGGCATTATTTGTTGTAAATAAAATGAAAGAGTATAAGTTTAGTGATGATTTATGTGATGAAGTAATAAATAATTGGAATAATTTGCGCAAGGACCTAGAAGCTGAAGGTGTTTTGTTTGATTAATAAATAAAAAATATATATTTAAAAAAAAGATTGTTAAGTAACTTACAAATGGCATCGAATACTTCGCACACTGTAAGCGCTACTTTTACTTTTAAGGACCATGAGTCCAAGCAAAAATTCATTGATTTTTGTAACGGGGATAAGGGTCTAAATGTGACTCGTGGTTGGGAGGGCTGTGAGTCTATTGAGTGTTATGAGAAACAGGACAATCCCAATGCTGTAATTATTTGGCAGAAGTGGGCAAGTAAGGAGAATCATGAGAGTTATGTAAAGTTTCGTCACGACGACGGTTCTTTTGATTTTTTGGGAGAGTTGATTGCTGCTCCGCCTGATATTGCTAGTTTGAACCCTGTTGTATTTGAGACAGATAAAGACCAGGTGGAAGCAGTTATTAGGGACATGTGTAATAAGGACCATAATGTAGGTATGAAGCACATGCACGATGATTGTGTATTTGTCCGTCCTACAGGTAATCCACTTAATAAAGATGGATGGAATAATATGATGAACAACAAGGATGTTGTTGTAGAGTCAAATGATTTGGTTACGATTAATAAGGTAAAAATTGTTGGAGATATGGCGTTTGTTTGTTACACGACGCACGGTAAGTTTTCTTACAAGGGAACAAAGAACGATGATATTGCTGTAATTAGTAGTGTTCTTCAGAGGGTAGATGGAAAGTGGATGGTTGTTCATGGGCAGCGTTCTACTGGAAGAAAGCCAAGCGATGAAGCCCCAAACTTTGCTTAATTGAAAAATAAATTTAAAAATATATTTTAATTTTATTTAAATGAACAGAATAAATAGATATTTAATATTTGTAGGATTATTGTATTTTTTATATAAAAAACACAAATATTTATTGTACTTTATATTTTCAAAAACTAACTCTGGTAAAAAGTATATTGAAGATAAGAAAAGTAAAGCAATTACAACAATAAAGAAGTCTGTTTTTAAAACCAAATGGAAGAATAATTTCAATACTCTAACAAGTAAAGGATTTAACGAAGAAGATATAAAAAATTTAGTTTTACATAGGAAAAAAGAAACAAATAATAAAATTTCAGGTACAATTTACAATAACAAAGAATCCAATAGAACTATAGCTTCATTTATTTACAACCAGTATTTATATAGCAATCCCCTTCACAGTGATTTATTTCCAGAATTGAATAAGATGGAGTCAGAAATAATAAAAATGGTGGGAGATTTATTTGATTTGCCAAAGGAAGGAGGTGGAAATTTAACAACTGGTGGGACCGAAAGTACAATATGTGCTATAAAAGCTTATAAGAAATATAAGGAGAAAAACTCATATTTTAGATTTGGAAAATTAGAGGTATTAACGACGAAAACCGGTCATGCAGCAATAAATAAAGCATGTGAATTATTAGATTTACAATTGGTATACGTAGATTTAAATGATGATTTTACTATGGATTTAGATGATTTACAACGAAAAATATCTAGAAATACGTGTGTTGTTATTGCTTCTGCTCCTTGTTTTCCTTATGGAATCATGGACCCTATAAATGATATTGGAGAGATTTGTAAAAATAATAATGTTTGTTTTCATGTGGACGCTTGTTTGGGAGGATTTATTACACAATTCTCTCCAATTTTAAAAATATCTTTCTCAAAAAACATTGATTCGATAAGTGTTGACCCGCACAAATTCGGTTATGCGCCCAAAGGTTCTTCAGTTATATTATGGAAATCAAAAGAAATAAAACACTACCAGTACTTTATAGCTAGTGATTGGTGTGGAGGAATTTATGCTAGTTGTTCATTACCGGGTAGTAGAGTAGGAAGTCAAATAGCCACAACTTGGGGTATATTAATTCATAATGGTTTGGATTATTATAAATCAATGGCGACAAAGTTAATTGAGGCTACAATAAAATTAAAAACGGAAATAAAAGCTATTAATTCTTTTGAGGTGATAGGTGACCCAATGGTAAATGTAGTAGCGTTTAAAAGTAATAAGTATTCAGTATCGACAATTGTAGATGCTTTTGAAAAACAAAAGTGGAATTTAAATATATTACAAAATCCAATTTGCCTTCATATTTGTATAACGCCAAAAAATATAGATAGTTTAAATGAATTTGTTGATATTTTAAAGAATATAAAAATAACAAAAGAAAGTAAAAAAGATAATTTGATAGCAATTTATGGTTTGGCAGCAAAGATTCCGGATAAAAGTTTAGTAGATGAAATAGTAGAACAATATTTAGATTATACAACAAATTTATAGTTAGTTTTTAGTAACTAAGATTCCATATCCGCCTGCTTCGCCAATATCCCATTTTTTATCACCAACAGACATAATGATTTCATCTGATATTGCTTTTCTAGCTTTTAATTTATAACCTGGTACATCTATTTCTAAAGGTGGTCTAAATGCTATATTTTTAAACCCAGTAATTCCTAATGAGTAAAGTTGGTTTAATGTTAATTGAACACCATATGGTATTCGTGGTCTAGCTGTAATAATATAAATATTGTATCCTTTATTTTGGCAATATTTGTATAGTTGATATACTGGTTTTATAATAGTATGAGTTCTTGAGTCAATTAAAGTATCATCTATATCAAAAATAATGGCTTGTTTTGGATTGAAGGGTATTTGTTTTAAGATGTCCATTATATTTACTGTATTTAATTATTTAAGGCAGGTAATTTTAATTGTTGATTATCTAACATGATATTTTCGAATTCTTCAAAAAAATTTACTTTTTTATTATTTAACATTTTATCGACGGTTTTAATAGACCAAGGGCGTAAGTTTTTATCGCTCATTATTTTCGATAATAAGTATACTGCTAAATTTTTGTCTAGTTCTTCGTTATTTAATTCTTTATACTTAATTTTAAATTGCTTATATAAGTGCATATAGGTTATAGAACACTTAATATCAAGCCAATTTGACATATATTTATCATAAAAATTTTTAAATTTGTCGTCTTCTAGAAGTTCTGTTAGTTCTTTAAAAAAATCATTATTTGCTATTTTATTTTGACCGATAGAAAGAGCGGTTTCATGTTTAACAATTTCACTCATATAAGATGTATATTCTAACGTCTTTATTTATATATCTTTTAATTATTTAAACAAAAATGGTATAGATAATCTAAATGGAAGGTTCAAAAAGAGAAACGATGACAGAGGAAGAAAAGAAGGCAAAAGCCGGATTTGACAGGAATGTAAATAGATTAACGACGCAAGTAAGAGAAACATATAAGCGTGCGTTTTTCGACCTATTACAAGAGAAAGTAGCAGCTAATCCACCAGATTTTGAATGGTTGACAAGACTTTATGGAGAGATTAGAACAAAATTAATTTCACTTTTGAGGGAGGGGTCACAATTGAGACTTGAGATAGAAGAATCGATGGACTGTGATTTTTTTAAACAGTTGATTAGTAATAATGTATTTAGTCCAGAGGATTTTTATACGTTAATACGTTATGTATTTGAAAAATGTAAGCAATTGGGTTCTCCAGCTAGAGATGCTGAAACGGATGGGAAATTAAAAGAAATCGTTGATTTTGTGGATTCCGGTGATGCTACATTTGCTACATTAGTACCTATGTTTATAAAAAATGCGAATGAATGTTTGGATACAGTATATGAAGATATCAAAGCATTATCAGACAGATTTAAAAATAGGAAATAATTTTGGGGAAAAAATTGAATTTTAATAATATTTGTACAATACTATTAAAAAAGCGGTACCATAATTATTAAAAGATGTCATCACCAACAAACGTCGGATCAATTGTTACAAGATTTAATCAAAGAAAAAGTGAAAAGAGTCTTGAAATTCAAGAAGAATTTGATAAGATTAAAGGCAATCGTGCTCTCATAAAAATATTTAAAAAAAAATATCCTAATTTAAAAAGGCAATCAAAAAATAAACTAAATAAAAAAACAAAAAAATTATTATTTTATCCACTTATAAAAGAGTGGTTTGAAATTCTAAAAAACGAATTTGACGATGAACAACAAGAAATAATTTATAAATATGTTATCACAAAAATTGCGGGTATATTTAAACATGCACAAGCGCTGAAAACTGGACTTTGTAACCAAAAAATCATTTATAATATTAAAAATGAACCAAACACACTAACATTTTGTATTACAAAAAATACCATTGAAGCTAATGAACAATGGTGGAGAAGATTAATTAGCAAAATAGAAGAAGCATTTCCAGATAAGCATTTGCAAGACTTAATAATGATTATTTCATCAAGACCAGTTAAAGTAGAAAATATAACGCATTGTAAAAACATGGATGAGGCTTGGTCAAGGTTATCAGTTAAAAATGAATTTAAAGCTATATTTTGTTGTAGCAATTCTACAAGAATAAATGATATTATAGAATTAACAACAAAATTTATAAATCTTGTTGAGCATATGAGAAAAAATATTAAAATTATACACGACGAAGCCCATAATTCAAAAGAAGGCTTGCCTCCGAACAGAGATATTATTGAAAATATTCTATCAACAGAAAATGTTAAAGAATATTGCCCTGTTACAGCGTCAGCTTTCGTAAAAGAAAGAGGGCTTTCGGATGAAGAAAATCCTTGTTGGTATTTAGAGAATCTTAAGATGAACGGTTTTAACTATACAGGATTTGATACAATAAAATCCGACTCAGCTAATTATTCTTCATGTAAAAATGCCGAACAATATACTTGTGAACAATTAAAAAAAAATCCATTATGGAAAAGAAAAAATATACCGAAACGCGTTGATGACGAATTGTATAAAAGGGTACATGAAGGAGATATACCGAATTTTAAAACATGGTCTGTGGCAAAATTAGAAAAAGAATTCTTGAAATATTTTGATCCAACATCTTATAAGAATGGTAATTATAAATGGATCGAAGATTTACATACATGGGAAGGTATTCATGCTAAAATTAAGAATGGAGTATCTGTTCAAAAAAATATATTAGCTCACGCACTTCATAATTTATATATTAATAGAAAACGTGAATTTGAATTTTGTTCGTTTATGAAACAAGATAAGGAAAAAGAAGCTATAGAACATGGAATAAATTTGATTAATATGAATAATTTACTAGGAAAAGACTTTTATCAACACAAAAAATTTGGTTTATATCTAATAAATACACCAAATCGAAAAATTATTACTAGATATTTGGCAGAAGAAGCTTGTAAAATGTTTCACACAAAAACATTTCGTGGCATCAAAAGAAAATTAAAAATAAATCTAAATCCGATAGTACTAGCAATATATGGAAATGAAGGTAATAAGTATCATCTTTTATATGATCAAAAAGAAAAAGTAGTAGATCATGTGATGACTAATGGCGAGTTTAATACTAAGCTTTCAAAATTATTTAAATATTTGAATCAAAAAGGCATTAACACACAACGACCATTTATTATTATTGGAAATTATAACCCCACTGGTGAATCAATTTCATTCGCGCATACAGACTATGGTGCGCCTAGAGCAGTTATGGCATGTACTTCTGGGAAAGTCTTTTCGGATTACCAGATTGCTTGTAGAGGAAATTTAGTTAATACTCATTTTATAAAGAAAGATCCGTTATGGACCTTTTCAGAAAAATATTTAATTGGTCCGGAGAATTTTATTAGAAATGTTAATGAAGGAGAACAACAGAACGATGACTATGTTGATTATCTTATAGTCTCATCAGATGATGAATCAACTAATCAAGAAATACAACTAAAGATTGCGTACAAAAGAAGCGAAGAGCAATTTGCAACAGGTACTGTAGCAACTCCAATTAAAATAGAAATAGATCCAGACTCTCCTAGAACTTCAGAACTAGAAGAAATCTTGAGGAAAGAAAAACGAGGCAAATTTTATAGTAATTTCATGAGAATCTTAAAAGAAATGGTTGACGATGATGATGATGATACTGAAATATACGATAAAACAGGTAAATTTAATTGGGAAACTCAAAAATTAAAAATTATTAGATGTTATAAAAAAGAGCATGATAAAGAGTGTTTTCGATTCGATAGATATTATAACCACCATGTTGGGAACGCGCCATATATAAATGGTCGTAAGTGGGAGCGAAACCAATGTGAAATCTTAACTTGTTTAAATAAGTATGTTCTGAAGGATAAAACAGGAAAAATTACATATAAAAATAAAAAACGGACTTGGTATATTGGTTATAAATACTGAACAAAATCATCTTTTCTGCGTCATTCTAGCAAATTTAACAGCATCACACACAGCGGCATATCTAATTTTCTTTTTCTTTACTTTGCATGTTCTATTTCGTTTAGTAAAGAAAACATTATTAAACATAATAAAATTCTTTTTCGTTTTTCTACGATTAACCATACTTTTAATTTGTGCTAATTTCCTAGTTCCGTAATATTTTTTGTATCCTTTCTCTCCATGAACGCGTAAATAAGAGGTATTATTTGTGGTTGTTGGTAGATGAATTCCTTCTGGAAGGTTACCTAACCAGTATGTTTTTTTCTTTCTGGTAATAAGTGTACCACCTAAACACCATCCGGCAGATTTGAATAGAGCCGTTACTTCTGGTGTGAACCATGATTTATCTCTAAATTCAAATACAATAGACGGTCCATTTTTGGGTAAATAAGCTTTCATTTTTTTCACGCGCTCGAAAGTTTCCGGTTTATTTTTGAAGGATGGTGGTAATTGTATAAGAATAGCTTTCATTTTATTACCTAGAGGTTTTACTCTATTCCAAAATACTTTCCATGCTTGTTTACAATTTTTGAGACGTTTCATGTGTGTTATATATTTGGATGCTTTAATAGAGAAAAATAAATTTGGAGCTAAGTTTTTCCATTTTGCTATTGTGCTTTTATTTGGTAGTCTATAAAAGGTAGAATTAATTTCAATACAGTTAAGACCTGGTAAGTCTAGCCATGTTTTTTGCCCTACCATAAACCCTGAGGTTCCTACAAACCATTCTTTAGTCATTAATATAAGTATATAAAAAATAGTACATATAGTACATTTTTTTATAGGGATTAAATTTTTATATAGAGAATAAGTTAGTTAGTAAAGCCGTAGTCTTTGAGGATTTCATCGGACCAGAGTGTAATATCCGTTACAAAATTCGGCATATTTTCATTAAAGGCGATTTCCGGCAATTTGATTTTGCGTTTTTTAAGTTTTTTACGGTATGCTGGGTCGCGCTGATTTATAGTGCCTGTAGTGATGAGTTTCATTCGAAATCCTTGTCCAGGTGCCAGAAATTCCGATTTTACCTTCGGCATGTAGTGGTAGTAGGCGCGAGTATGGCAGAACATGTAGCAGCGTTTTCCTGATGGCCATTGAAATCCAGGCATTTCGTAGCATAGGCCTAGCAGGTTGCTTTGGTGTTTAGTTAGTCCTAGGTATTCGCGTGGTTGGTATGAGAGTACGTTTTCGATTTTGTCATTTTCGTACTTATCTATAGGGCTTATAAAGGCGGATAGTGCTGGAGAGTCGGCGATTTCGTGTGGGGTACTTTCTTGCCACATGATTAGCATTGGGTGCGTATTACAGTCTACGGTGACCATTCTTCTGCGCCCTGCGTAGTGCTGATGCATCCAGGCTGGAGGTAGTTGGCAGCCTACGCCCCAGGTAGTCTTTTTTTTAAGGCAGTATTCGTATAGGGGCCAGATATCGGCGTCATTCATGTCCCAGAATACGAATCGGCGTTGCCCTGCTAGTCCTACTATGGTAGCTACTTCGCCCGGTATTAGACTAGCAGTTTTAGTCTCTTCGTCAGCTTCAAATAGGTTTAGCCCTTCTATGTGTAGGCTATCGTCGTTAAATTTGAATTTCCTAGTATGGCGTAGTCTATTAGGGGCGTAGATAGCGCGTTCCTTATCGTATAAGGTATTCATACTATCTCGCAGTAGTGGGCTACCTTGAATTAAGGTATGAATTGGTGTACCGTATTGATGTATAAATCCGCTAGCTGCGGATGGTGCTTTACGTTGTACTAGGGTTTCAGGGCGTAGCTTTTCTGATAGGGTAGGCTCTAGTACTTGATTCTCGTCGTTGAATACGGCGTTGGCAGTACGGTAGAACTTAGTGCTATCTAGTGCTAATATTTTATCGACGACTGCTACATCGGTAAGCGCTATTACGGCTACGCCATGTTGTAGTAGTATTGGTTTGATTTCCTCTGGGCTTTTGGCTAGGACCGTTGAGGTCGGGATAGCTGTAGGGTTTGGGAATTTTGGCATGTTTGGTTTTTATTTGTATTTAAATCTTAGAAAAAAAATTTCAATTTTTTTAATATTTTTAATTTCCCCAATGACCCATCATTTGAATTTTATTTTTATTATTATTATCAATAAACCATTTTTTCTTTTTACCATCCCATTTTGCTCCAAGTTTTTTGGCTTCATTTTTTTCAGAATAAGGTACATTCAAATATATTTTTTGTTTTTGTTTTTGTTTTGAGTTAGAATAAGGGCAACTTTCAACACCTATAGCTAAGTTAGCTAATCTATCGGCATGGTCATTGCCTATTGAATGTTCATCTTGTAGTCCTGTGTGTGCTGCTATGTGGTGAAATTTAATATTTGGGTATTTTCTACAGAAATCATAGGCTGTTTCAACAATTTCTCTATTAGGAATATCAACGCCTTTGTTTTGCCAGCCTTTTTTACACATTTTTTCACCATAAGTAGTACAGCATCGTTGGGAATAATTAGAATCTGTATATAAATGAATGATTCTGCCTTGTTCAATATCTTCTCTTACAATGCTAAGTGCTGTTATAATTGCTAATAATTCTGCTACATTATTTGTTTGTCTACCATTGTATGTTTGACTAACATTTCTTTCATCATTTTCGCCAAACCAAACACCAAACCCAGCTTTTGCGGATGGTTTACCGTTATTTGAACAAGCTCCGTCTGTATATATATTAAGAGGTGGTTTTGTAGATTTAGGAGTAGGGTTTTTCCTTATGACAAAATTATCCATATATTAATAATTATTGATTGTATTTATGTAGTAATCAATTTTATATTTTTGGCAAAGCATATATAAATATAATTTAAAACCAGGGCTATCTATACATTAAATAGAATGAGATATAATTTTTGGGGAACCCCTGATGCCTCAGTAAGTTTTTGTGAGAATAAATATGTTAAATATTATTGGATTGCTGAATACCATAATACTATTTCGTCCTTTTGTTATATTCTCGTGGGATTAATGATGATGAAAACAAGATTGAAATTTTTAGGGCAATTATTATGTGGCGTTGGTGTAGGAGCAGCACTATTACATGCTACGTTGCGACATTGGGCTCAAATGGGAGATGAAATATCAATGCTAACCCTAAGTTTTTATAGTTTAAAGGAATTAAGACCAAGAACATCAAGATATATAATTTATCCATTGCTAATAAGTTATTGTTTGTTTAGTCGATATTTTGGTATATTTTTCGTAACATTTACAGGATTACAGTTGTTAATAGCAAAGCATGCTAGGAAAAAAATAAATATTAAAAATAAAAAGTATATACTTTTATATTTTATTTCTTTTATAATAGGAACGTTTTGTTGGTTATTAGATCAGTTTTGTAAGACTAAATATGGAGGAGTATTAGAACCTTTTCAGTTTCATGCATGGTGGCATATATTAACAGCTTCTGCGATGGGATTTGGTTATTATGCTTTGAAAGATTAGTCCCAATCCATATCAGAATCAAATTCTTCTTCGTCAGAATCACTACCTGTCCATTCGTCTTCGTCGCTTTCCGAGATTTCTTGTTTACAGTTCATCGTATTATCTTCAACCGAGTCATCTACAATAAATCCAGTGAGATTAGCATTGGAAGCCCATTCTCTTTGACCGTCGATTGCACCGCAGTCAAATCCCCCGTCGTAATGATCACATCCGGGGAATCCGCTACCGGAAACGTAAGTTTCATCTTGAAGTCGCATAGGGGCTACAATGGTTCTACCAAACCGGGAGAATTTAATGTCGAAAAGTCCGCAATCGGTGCAGTAAGCTTGGAATTTTTGTTCCTGTGGAGTGATAATAAAGCTAAGCAAGTGAAGTTTTAGTCCTGCTCCTTCAACGGAACGGGCGTTGCATATAGAGGTGAGAAGTTTATGAATATGTTCATTAAACTTACCTGCCTTGAGTGTCCAGCATTTTTCGCCACGATGCATCCAGCATTTACACCAGGAACACATAGTAGGATTGCTAATAGTTGTAGTCATAATTGTCGATTTGTTGAAAAGCACAAGTAATAGTTATTGGGGTATACCAATAATTATTTATTTAAAAATATTTTCAATTTTTTTATAATTGTTGTATATAATGTGGCAATTTTTATGTGGATTTGGAGCTGGTGTTTATGTTGGGACAGTATATGATTGTAAACCTTCATTAATATTTGTAAAAAAATGTATAAAAAATTTTATACCAGAAGAGGCAATTCCGAAAAAGAAGGATGATGAGAATTCAGAATAATTTAGAAGATGTCTGGAATACTATAGTTTCCTTGTGAATCTTTTTCCCATTTGGCAATAATGTTTGGATTTTTAAGATTTTGATGAACGTGTTGAGGGTCATATACATTACCTGTTTTGTCAATAAAGTAAATGATTCCCTTAATATCTTGTGCCCATACTTCTATTTTCATAGTAGTATCGACAACTTGTTCTCCAGCAGTAATTTCGCCGTGAGGAGTTCCTTTGATATGAGTACCACAGAATTTCTCACCTTGTTTTTTGCGTCTAGTACATTGCTCGTTATTTGCTCTTAAGGCACAACATCTTTCGCAAAATGGAACACTATTTTTCACACGTTTTCTTTTTTGCAAATCGATTTTTGTGATTTCCATAACAGGATAATCAAATACATATTGTAGTAATTCCCTTACTTGCTGATTATCAAGCAAGTCTAGAGACTGCATTTTATTTTTAATATCATTTTTAAAAGCGAGAGAATGGGTGTTTATTTTACGGTTAAGTCGTTTTTCCATGATGTAGGTTATATGTAATTTATTTTTAACCATTTTTAAAATCAATTTTAAATTCTTATTTAAAAAGAATTTTGAATTGTCCTACAACTCTAGGTAAAACAATAGCAAAAAATAATACAACATTAAAGAAAAGTTGAAATTGAATCATGATAGGTGGTGCTCTTGGAACCATAAAAGGAATTAAACTAAAAATAATATTTATAATAACAAATCCTAGGATAATTAATCCAAAGTAGAACATTTGATTCATATATATATTTTGTATATATATAAATTTATTCAATTTGGTATCCAGTATATATAGGGTCCCAACTTTCTTTTAAACTTTTCATATCCACTAAATGTAATGATAACGGTAATTGTTGTTCGAATTCGTGTACCACATAACTTGGGTTCATATGCCAAACACTGCCATTAATTCTGGGAACTCTTCCCAAATAAAGACTATCGTAGTGTTTTTGCCATTTACTATTGTTAATATATTTATTAACTTTACTAGATTTAGTATCAAGTAATACTTTTGTTTTATCCATAAACAATGCGAAACGAATAATGCCACCTTTTGTAAGTTTGCCATTATCATCTGCTATTTCTCTATCAAATACTTTACGTTGTTTATAATTTTTTGTCCAACCAGCATATCTAAATGCTCCAGTATAATTAGTAAAATAAAAATATGGACCAAACTGAAGATTAGGCCAAGTAGTAGGTTTTTGACCCAGTGATGCTATAATAGGTAAGAATTTATAATAATTACCATAATAAGCTACAATAGGAATATCAATTGTTTTATTATTTTGTTTGAGGTAAATAAGTATTGGATTTTTAAGAAATAAATCAGTAACGGAATGATGTATTGGAAAATTTAAGGTTTTTCTATGATTACATATTTCATCCATAATAACCCACCATAATTCACTTGATTTTTTAATTAATTTTAACCATTGTTGTTCTGCTCTATTTTTTTCAAATTGGTCATCGACTCTCATATCATAAAAAACATAGATAGTAGTACCACTTTGAATAAATCCTGTGGGACTAACATTGACATTAACTATTTTTTTAATTAACTTATTTGCAGTTGTTTTAATAGAAACAGAAGAATTAACTTTTACAAAAGGAAAAACTAATAAATTACTTGTTTTATTTTTACTTTCCGGATATTTGTAAAGTAAATATTGAATGTATGGTTTATAAACACCGTATCTATTTTTACAATTAGTTACAAAGTAAGGACAAACAGCAATTTTAGTAAAGGATTTCATTTTTAAGTTAAAATTAGTATTTACAATATCAAGTATTGGATATTCATATATGGAACATTCTTGGTGACTTTTCAATGGTTCTGGAGTTTTTAATTTAATTGCTGTTGGTATAGGAGTTAATTTATGAATGTCTTTAATATGAATAGTTGATTTTTTACTTTTAGAAGCAGACATTTTACTTTTTATTTGATTTTTGTATATAGATGAGGGGTTCATATATATACAGTAACTAATATTTATTTTTTAACTTTTCTTCTAATGTTTTCTTTAATCTTTTCTTCCCTATTATTCAATATAAAATTACTAACTTCTTTTGCTTGAATAGAGTCTTCTTTGAAATACTTCATTAAACATGTCATTAAGTGTTTCTTGGATAAAGATTTTTTGATTTTCTGCTTGGTGTAAATAAGTTTTCCACCATTTGAATCTAAATCAAAACAGTCTATTTCGTTTTCTCTCATTATTTTTACTAGGGTTTCTGTATTTTGTTTTTTTTCATTTCGTTTCTCTTTGATTTGCCTTTGTAAATCTTTAATTTCTTCGTCTAAATGTATCCAACCTTTGATATTTTTAATCAAATCTTCTTTGTCCATTTATTTATATAGAGACAATCGTATTTAATACTTTTTTTTTGGAAATATGTCTTCCGCACATATTTTGATTATTTTTACATTTACATCCACAAATTTCTCCTTTTCTTTTACCTGATTTAATAATGGCAATACAAGATTTAAAATTAGATTTAGATATTTTCTTGTTTATTTGAGTGGATGCCTTTACTTTTTCCTTTGCTTTTTCTGCTAGTTTTTGATGTCTAGGACAATATAAACCGTGACATAATTTGTTACAAGGTTGACCTTTTCGTTTCCCAGATTTAATAATTGCGGTACAATGTTTGGTTTTAAGAACTTTTGATGGAGGCCAATTAACACCCTTTAATTTTATTTTGAATATATTTTCGCGATATGGCAAAACCCCATTATGAAGACCTCTGCAATATGGACATTTAATTTGATAACTATTGAGTTTTTGAACTTCTAAATTATTATACTTCTTTTGCACCTTTATTTCTTGTAACAAGCTTAAATAATTAAATTTATGTTTACAATTTAATTCTATACTGCTATTATCTAATGGCAAACCATCTATTAAACAAACATTTTCATCATCATCATCTTCACCTTCAAGTAATTTCATTAATTCATTATTAAAATCTTGATTAATTAATACACTCATTATATTTGTATTAAATCTGTCAAAAAGTCTTTATGTTTGTTATATATAATGTCTGGTATCAAAAAATGGGGTACTCCTACTTGGATTTTTTTTCATACATACGCGGCAAAAATAAATAAATCTTTCTTTGAACAAAATCGTTCACAGTGTCTAAGAGTAATACAAATGATATGTGAATGTTTGCCTTGTCCTGAATGTACAAAGCATGCGATTCATTTTATGAAAAGAGTAAATGTAAATACTGTAAAAACAAAAGAAGATTTGATAAGTATGTTATTTGTATTTCATAATGAAGTAAATATAAGAACAAGAAAAACTCCTGCAACAAGGAATATATTATCAAATTATCAAAATTACAGAATGGATATAGCATATATAAATTTTATAAATGGATATCCGGTTAAATATGGAAGTATAATGTCTGGAAGAATATCAACTTTAGGAAAACGTAGAGCAATAGCAAAATCAGTTAAAAACTGGATGAAACAACATTGGCAATATTTTCAATAAATTTAAAGTTTTTTGCATTTAAATTTTTTATTTGTTATTTTACATTGATTAACGCCTGATTCATCTCCAAAATAAGTTAAAGACATCGTACCCTGGGATGCGGATTCAGCAGCAGCCATCATTCCATACCAAATAACAGCACCTATAATACCAAATGCCCATCCAAAAAGGATATCAATAGGTTCACCGCAATTTAAAAGCTTTACACGGAAAAAAGCATTTACAGTTACCATAATTAACAAAGCGCCCAATAATACCCAATTAAAATTGCTGTGAGCAGCCATGCCAAAAATTAAATAAGTAGCTACAAAAGATAAAAATAGCGCATTTGGTCCTGGAGCACTATATTCGAAACCCCAACCAGAACTAGTAAACATATTACAAGCTGCTAAATCAGCATTTTTAGGAACTTTTCTACCTAGAGAAGATGAAAAGAATTGACCTATAAACATCATAATAGCAGCTCCAGTCATAAACAAAACACCTTTGATATCTTGATTAAATGCGGAAGATAAAATAATAAAAGCACCAATTATCATTGGAGAATTTAAAGTAAAATATTTTAAATACGCCATTGGATTAAAGTTAAGAATTGCCATATATAATTATTCTACATTTTTTTTACACAAAGACTAAATCTAAAACCTCATTTATGGTGCTTACTGGATGAAAGATTATATTTTTAACTATATCTTTCTCTCCATATTTCTCCATAAACTTATTAAAAGCTTTCTCATTTTGTTTCGGAAAGATAAATTCCTTTACTCCAGCTCGAATACCTCCTAGTATCTTCAATGTTAATCCACCTATCGCTGTCACTTTTCCTTGTAAGGTTATTTCACCGGTTATGGCTATTGTATTTTTAATTTTGCGATGATTTAACATGCTATAGAAAGCCACTGTAATAGCTGTACCGGCAGAAGGACCGTCTTTTGGAGTAGCTCCTTCCGGACAGTGTATATGTATTCCCTGCATTTTGGTTTTTTTAGTTAACTCAATAAATTTAGTTTTATTAGCGCGGTTTGTTAATTTCCATGCTAAGGTTTTAGCTACATTCATAGATTCCTTCATAACGTCTCCTTGTAATCCTGTTAATTTTAAATCCATAAAATTTTGTGCTGGAAACTTATAACATTCAATAGGTATAATACCTCCTTTCCCTAAAGCATTAGCCCATAAACCATTCATGACTCCAATTTGTGATTCATCGGGAATTTTTGTATATCTAACTTCATTTCTTTCTTTCAAATAGTGATTTTTGACAGCTTCTTTTGTAACCACAATGGGAATAGTTATATCTTCGTCTTTATTCTGTAAAATAGATAAGTTAATTTCACTAATAATTTCAAATAATATTTCTTTAAATTTTCTCACACCAGGTTCATAAGTATATGATTCTATAATAAAGGTTAATACTTCTTCACTAAGTTCAATGATATCAGACAAACCTACGTTTTTATAAATCTCAGGCAATAAATAATCATTTGCAATAACCAATTTATCTTCCAAAGACAAATGGTCAAATTTAATTCTATGAATTCTATCAAGTAAAATTCTGTCTATACAATCGGGGTCGTTATAAGAAAAAATAAACAATGCCTTACTTAAATCTAAATCTACACCATTAAAATACTTATCTTGAAATGATTCATTTTGGGTAGAATCTACCAAATGTGTTAATATTCCAATAATTTCTTTTCCATGCTCAGACCGAGATACTTTATCTAATTCATCAATAAAAATAATGGGATTCATACATTTTTTTTCCATCAATATATCAACAATTCTTCCCCATGTTGAACCAACATAGGTATAATTGTGCCCAGATAACGTACTACCATTGGAAGAACCTCCAATAGGTATAAATGCGAATGGTCTATGTGATTTATCATTGTCATTAATTAAACAATGTGCCAATCCTTTTTTAGCAAGTGATGTTTTACCTACTCCAGGCGGGCCTTCAAATCCAAAACAGTATCCAGTTTGTTTTCCATTCATCCATTGACCAATAATTCGTTTAAGTTGTCTTTTTGCTGTTTTATGACCGTGAATTGCTGTATCAAGAACATCATTAATACGAAGCATATTACTATTAATACCAGACCATTTTTCATTGATAGCTTTAATATGTGTTGAAATATTTTTTTCAATATTCATTTGAAATTCACTAGGAAAGCGTTTCTGCATTTCAGAAAAAATCATCGAATTAATTTTATGATTTGTTAGGAATTTTTTCATATTTTCTTTCATGTATGAATTTTTTTTGCCGGAATGACATAATTTGGCAGTTTTCAAATTGTGTTTTTTGATAATTCCGTTAATATAACAAATATTGGCAACTAATGTATCTCTTTTACCTTTACAAAATAAATCAATTAATTTTTTGAGCTGTTTGTTTTGTAATTTGGGCAAATATTTTTTGTAAATATTGGAAATATGTTTGTTAATTTCAAGACAAGTATATTGTTTTTTAGATGATAAGTAACTTGGATTTTCTTTTTCTATAATTGTGGTAATATTTGTAAAATCAGATTTAATATTTTTCATTATTGAAAGCATGGGTTCATTTCTATAAATTCCAAATGGAATTTTCAATAAACCATCTAGGTATTGTCTTGCCTTTGACCCAGAATCTTCAGATTTTGCTTTTACTTCCTTAAGCTTAACCATCGCTTTTTCTTTAACATTATCAGGTGCTTTTAACAAACAAATTTGTTGTTCAACCGGAATTTTACTACTATCAAAATTAGATAAATCTTTAGTATATTTTAAGGTTGTTTTCATGGCATCACGGAAAAACTTTTTAATATTCCAAGGCAAACTATCAAATAATATAGTTTGTTCAATAGTATCCGGTCCATTTCCATTACCATCATTTGTTAATAAATCATATAAAAGGTAAGCCAAATACTGGAACTCAGGGTCACTATTTTTCATAAGCAATTGAATAAGAGTTCTTCGTTGTCCATATAACTCACAGCTAATGAATTCTTTTACATTTTGCGATATAGGTTTTTGCTTTATTAAATTAACTTGTGTTAAGTATCCTACGAATCGTTGATATAATTCTTCATTTCCATAAATTAATAATTCTTTAATGGTTAAGGTATTTACAAATCGTTCAAAATCAGATGTTGAAAATTCAGGGTCTTTTGGTTTTTCATTGTATAGGGAGCTTACTTTATCTTTAATAAATTTAAAATTATTACAACTGACAATCATATCATCAACTAATCCAGAAATAATAAGTGTTTTCTTCTCAGCTTCATTTTTAATAGCTACTTTGATTCCGTAAACTTTTGTATTAAACTTTCTACTTGTGCGTGCTAAATCAAAACATTCGAAATTTTTAGCACTTTCTACAATCATAAAATCTTCAACAATTCTATTTTTAGCTAGTTTCTTTTTGCTCTTACCGTCTTGTTCTTTCCAAGTCATAGCTTTATAACTGATTGGATGAACATATTTTTTAATGATTTCATATTTATCCTTATTCTCATCAGTGATTGTTTTTTGAATAAAATCACTTGCGAATGCTACAGTAATTAAATCACTAATATTTAGTGTTCCAAAATTGCGAAATATACTAGAAAGTTCATTATTTATTTTTTGAAGACGCGTTATTACATCATCAAAATCTAAATGTTTATTATTTTTTTCAATCATTAATTTTATTGTATTTAATTCTTCAAATAAACTTTCCAAACCTTGAATGCATACGTTTAATTCACTGGCTCCTATAATATCTTTAATTTTATATTGTTGAACTGCTAGTATAGTATTTGTAATCATTTCTTGAAAAGTATTAATTTTTTTTCGACAAAAGTCTAATTTATCGAATCTTTTGAAAGATTGTGCGGACGAGGGCTTAATTTTTTCGTTTTTCATTATTTATTGCTAAATAATATAGCGATTATTATTTTATAGATTAAATTTAATTCTTAAATATATTGATTTACTATAGATTCCAATAAAACTCAGCAAAAAATAAGGATAAATTTATAGGTTTCAAAAAAATAGTTGAGATGCTAAAATGGTCAGCACCTTTATTTTTATATTTATTTAATATTTTCCAATCATAAATTCCACCACCGCTAATAATTTCACAATCATTATACTTATTTTTTATTATACTAATTAATTTTAAATTATATGGTATAATAGCACTACCACTTAGTCCGCCTTCTTTTACAGGAATAGTATTAGAACAATGAAATTGTCGAAACCCTTGTTTGTAGTAATTATCCACCAAGTTCATATCAACTGTTGGTGAAAGTTTAATAATACACCAATCTCTTTGTGGATTTATAAATTGAGATAGTTTGTTATGTGCCAATGACTTATTAACATTTGGACAACTTATATTCAATTCAATATTGGTTTCATTTGGTAACATTTGTAGTATTTTAGGTATTTCTTTTTCATTTAAAATAGCAATACTAATAATGTCTTTATCATGATTATAATGTTTAATTCCATATTGAAGTCCTTTATTACGAAGACCTATTTTATTAACCCAACCATTGTATTTGAATGAATAACGAAATGTTTTTAGTATTTGTTGAATTAAACCTTTTCTTGGTTCTAAAGTATAACTACCTTTTATAGATTTAGTATGTGGTAAAGAGATATAATTACCAAAGGGTGGAGAGATGAATAACATTTGAAAAATAAATAGCAAATAGAATTTAAATAGTTATTACAATCTATATGTAATATGGGTATACCAAGTTATTTTTCATTTATTGTTAAAAACCACGGCAACATTGTAAGGAAACTTCATAGGCTGAATAAAAATGTAGATAATTTTTATTTAGACAGTAATTCAATAGTGTATGATTGTTTACGTGCGCTTGATAAAGAGTATAAAGAAAATGATGAAGAATTTGAAAAGTTATTAATAGAAGCAGTCTGTCGTAAGATAGATGAATATATTTCAATTATTAAACCACAGAATAGGGTATTTATTGCTTTTGATGGAGTTGCTCCAGTTGCAAAACTAGAACAGCAAAGAAACAGAAGGTATAAATCGTATTTATTGGAAAAAATAAAAAATGATTTGGAAAAACAAAATAAAAAGTGGGATAAAACTGCAATAACACCTGGTACAAACTTTATGAGTAACCTGGCAGACTATACTACATTTTATTTTAAAAATAAAGAAAAACAGTATGGAATAAATAATTTCATAGTATCAACAAGTAGTGATGCGGGCGAAGGCGAACATAAATTATTTGGATATATAAGAAATAATAAGACTTCTCATAGTAATCAAGTTACAATGATATATGGATTGGATGCGGATTTAATTATGTTAGCTTTGAATCATTTGCCAATTTCAAAACAAATTTATTTGTATAGGGAAACGCCTGAGTTTATAAAATCATTAAATAGAGATTTAGAACCAGGAGAACCGTATTTTTTGGATATTCCAAAACTAGCACAAACTATTCGTCTGGATATGACAGGAACAAGTGTTATATCTAAAAAACAAGAAAGTAATAGGTTGTATGATTATATATTTCTTTGTTTTTTCTTAGGAAATGATTTCATGCCTCATTTTCCTTCATTAAATATAAGAACAGGTGGTATTCATGTAATTTTGGCAGCATATAAGAATTTATTTAGAAAATCAAATAATAATTTAACAAATGGTAAGATAATTTATTGGCACAATGTTAAAAAGTTAGTGGAGTACCTTGCTGAAGCAGAATATCAAAATCTAGTGAAGGAATATAATTTACGAGCGAAATGGGAAAAAAGAAATTATCCTTGTGAAACGTTAGATGATAAAATGGCAAAGTTAGATAGTATTCCAACAAAAAACAGAGAAATGGAAAAATTCATAGATCCTTTTAATAATGGTTGGGAGCATAGATATTATAAGGCTTTATTCAATATTGATATTAATAAATATTGGAAAAAAAAGATATGTATGAATTATTTAGAAGGTTTAGAATGGACAATGAAATATTACTCTAGTGGTTGTGTTAGTTGGGATTGGTGTTATAATTATAACTATCCGCCATTATGGAAAGATTTATTAAAATATATCCCTTCTTGGGAAACAACAATGATAGAAAAAAATAATTCAAGACCAATAGCTCCTCAGGTACAATTAGCATATGTTTTACCGAGACCTAGTTTAAAATTACTACCTAATGATTTTCATGAGATACTATTAAAAGAAAAGGCTGAAAATTATCCAACAAATTCTAGAATATATTGGGCATTTTGTAAATATTTTTGGGAGAGTCATGTTGATTTGCCTCATATTGATTTGAATGATTTAAAAATGATTTTTACGGAAGTAGTTAAAAATTAATATATAATAATAAGTAAATGCCCGGAGAAGTTATTGGTTTGAAAACAAGAGCTGAGCTAGTTTCTTATTTAAAAAATCATGCGATAGTTATTGTTAAATTTACGGCTACATGGTGTGGTCCTTGTAAAAGAATTACTCCGTTAGTGAACGAACTATATAGTAAATTGCCTAATAATGTATCAATGGTGATAGTAGATATAGATACTGGAAGAGATATATCAAGTGCTATGAAAATTCGTTCTGTGCCCACGATGTATAACTTTGTTAATGGAAGTCCAATGGACAGTGTGACTGGTTCTAAAGAAGATAATGTGATTTCTTTTTTTAAAAAAACGATGGCAAGAGCGTCATCTTAAAAGTATTAATTTATCATAATTTTTTATATGAGTGAAGTTGATTTAGATATAGAAAATTATGAATTAGAAGATATATTGAATTTGTTTAAATTACAGTATAATTTCGTAGAAGCAGATTTGAAGAGAGCATATAGAATGGCATTAAAATTACATCCAGATAAATCAGGTTTAGGTGCTGAATATTTTCGTTTTTATATGAAAGCTTATAAGGTGGTAGAGAACATATTTAACTTTAGAAATAAGAAAAAGAAGTGTGCTTATGATAGTGTTTATAATGCGAAAGAGAATGATATTAGTGAAGATAAGGCGGTATTATTACATTCATTAAATGGTAAAAGTATAAAAGAATTTAACAAATGGTTTAATAAACAATTTGAAAAGGTAAAAGTAAATGATGAAGAAAATGATAGTGGTTATGGTAAATGGATAAAAGAAAATGAGGTTTCAGAAAATAATGAGAAGGTATCGTTAAGTGAATTTGGTCGCGTGTTTGAAAAAAAGAAGACTGAGTGTAAAGCTTTAGTAAAATATGATGGAGTGAAAGAGATGGATAGTGAGGGAGGTTATAATTTAGTAAGAGAAAAAGTAACAAATTATTCGTCTGGGTTATTTAGTAAATTAGGATACGAAGATTTTAGAAAAGCGCATACGGAAACAGTAGTACCGGTTACAAGAGAAGATTATGAAAACAAGGAAAAATTTAGTAGTATTGAAATGTTTAAAAGACATAGAGACTCTCAAAATGTAGCACCGCCTTCTCTACAGCAATCGCGACAGTATTTAGCAGAAAGAGATAAAAACGAAAACCAAGTACAAACTCGAAGAGCGTATAAAATATTAAAACGCGATGAAGAAATAGAGAGAAGTAATAAAAAATGGTGGTCGAATCTTCAAAGATTAAAGCAATAGTGATGAAAATATTTAAGTTGTCTATATATATATAATGTTTCGTTATTTCACACTTTTCATAGTATTAACGGCAATTGGATATTTATATGAAAAATACAAGTTAAAATATGTACCAGATGAAGAATTAGAAAAATATGATTTGGTACGTAAATTTTTGTTGAATGGAGGTTCTGGAATGGGAAGTAAGCCTATTTTATGGATACATTCTTCTTATCCAGTAAATCATAGGTATTGGCAAAGTTTCGGTTCAAGAAATACTAGATTATTAAATCAACCTTACAAGATATCTTGTGTCGAAACAATAGTAAAGCATTGTTCAAATTCATTTAATATTGTATTAATAGATGATAATTCATTTGATAAACTAATAAAGGGATGGAATATTGACATGAACAAAATAGGCAATCCAGTAAAAGCAAAAGTAAGAATGTTAGCATTGGCAAAATTACTACGTGATTTTGGTGGTTTATTAGTGCCAAATTCTACGATTGTATGTCGTGATTTAAAACCTATATATGATAGTGCTTTAACTTCTAAAACTGTTTTTAGTGTAAATATGGTTAATCATGGAGTAACAGCAGATGAAGCTAGTATGTTTCCAACAACAAAGATTTTAGGTTGTAAAAAAAATAGTGATGTAATGAGTGAATATTGTAATTATTTAGAGAATTTGATAAGTGTTGATTACACGGATGAAAGTGATTTCTTAGGACAAGCTAACAGATGGTTATTTAAACAACATTTAGATCTTAAATTAAATATTATTTGCGGAAAAATATTTGGAGTAGAAGACAGAGATGGCAGAATTGTTAATATTGAACGACTTATGGGAAACACTTATATTAAATTCTCTCCAAATATGCACGCTATTTACTTGCCTGGAGATGAGATTTTAAAGAGAACAAGATATCAATGGTTCGCTAGGTTATCACAAGAACAATTGCGTACTTGTGATACGATTGCGGCTAGACAGTTATTAGTTGCTCAGGGATAAATATAGAGTAAATAATTTCATACTTAGACTTATTATATTTCATTACAGAAGTAAATGCAATATGATGGTATTTACATAATTGTCGTATTATTGTTATAAGATTTTTATAATTCATAGTGCGATTTATGTAAAAAAGTTTAGATTTATAATAATATTCTTTTAATTTTGCACAAAATGGAATAATTTTTCCTTCCATTTGTGCTTTCTTAAAATTGGCTTTAGAAAAAACATATTTATTATTTTGTTTCTCGCATACTCCGTCTAAAAAATCAAATAATATTTTTATTGGAGGTGATTCTTTAAAGATTTGACTGGACATATATATTGGAATAATATTTTAATTACTATTTACAGTACGAATTAATTGGTCAGTAAAAAAAACCAGTTCTATTTCGTGTTCATGTAACGTATGAAAGTATGATATATATTTGCAGATATGATGTATAATTTTATATTTATTAGTTTCACTAATGATATTAGAAATTTTAATGAATTGAAAATAACTATCTAAAATATCCATTACAGAATATCCTTTATCATAAATATTATATATAATTTTAATTGCTTCTGATAATGATTTATTTACATACCATGCGTTGGTATATCGTTCAAAATCATAAAAGCTTATATTGGTACATATTTTTTTAGCTGTATCTAATGTTATTTTTTCGTTTAAAAGACTAAATTTTTCAAGATAATTAATTAATAATCTTATTGAATTATTACAAATATTCATTATAAAACTTTCTGCTTGTTTGGTAATACTAATTTTTTCAGCTACTTTAATTCGTTTAATGATTTTTTTAAGAAGTTGAGTTTCATTTTGTTTTAAATTAATCAACGTACACCTAGATTGAATACTTTCAATGGTTTTTTGAATATTTGAACAGGATGCGAGAAAATGAACCTTGTGACTATACTTATCAATACAATTTCTAAAAACCTGTTGACTTTGTTCATTTATTACGTCAATATCATCTAAAATAATAAACTTTTTTTTACCATGAATACCCGACGAGGTTTGACAAAAGGTTTTTACTTCATTACGATAGTAAGATATTCCTTGTTCTTGTAAACTATTAATGTAGAGAACATTATTTTTAGGTATTTTATCGAGCTGGTAGTATTCTCTTATGGTAGCTTCAATTAAAGAAGTTTTACCTGTGCCAGAATCACCTATCAACAAGATATTTAAATTATTCATGGTTATCAATGTTTTAAGTAATTGAATATACTCTTTATCAATAATAAATTCATCGTATCTTTTTGGTTGATATTTTTTTAAGAAAGGTAAATTCATCTTATTATAATTCGTTAATAACTATTTAAGTTTATATTAAAAGATTATAGAAATGGAAGACTATTATAAAATTCTTGGTGTTCAATCTAATAGTAATGCTGATGATATTAAAAAATCATACAGAAAATTATCATTAAAGCATCATCCAGATAGAGGCGGTGATGCTAATGATTTTAAGAAAATAAATGAAGCCTATCAAACATTAGGAAATCCAGAAAAAAAGAGAATGTATGATATGCAGAAAAATAATCCATTATTTGGTGGAATGAATGACGTACCTGGTAATCCTGAAGATATATTTAACATGATGTTTGGTGGTGGAGGAATGCCATTTCCATTTGGTGGAATGGGTGGAATGCCAGGAATGGGAATGCCGCAAGTACGAATATTTCATAATGGGAGACCAGTAAATATGCCTGGAATGAACAAACCAGCGCCTATTGTAAAATCAATAAAAATAACATTAGAACAAGCTTATAGTGGTGTTAACCATCCATTGAAAATAGAAAAATGGGTAATGGAAGGCAATGTTAAAAAAATAGAACAAGAAACAATTTATGTTGAAATAAAACCTGGAATTGATGATAACGAAATTATTATTCTAAGAAATAGAGGTAATATGTTGAGTGAAAATAATATTGGAGATGTGAAATTGTTTATTAAGGTAATAAATAATACTGAGTTTACTAGAGATGGTTTGGATTTGTTGTTAACAAAAGAAATAACATTAAAGGAAGCTTTGGTGGGTTTCCAGTTTGATTTTAAACATTTATCAGGAAAAACATATACTATTAATAATAAGACTGGGAAGGTAGTGACTCCTTCATTTGTTAAGGAAGTTCCAAATATGGGTATGAAGAGAACTAGACCTCATCCAGCCTCTCCTTTGGTTGGTAATTTATTAATTTGTTTTAAGATTAATTATCCATCTACTATTACTGAAGAACAGCGTGAACAACTAGAAAAGATATTATAAATGATAAAGCAATTGTGCTATCATTACCAATATGATAGTTGATGCTACGCACAAGATGAAAAGTCGCGAAGCAAAACATATATACGAGACAGCAATACACCAATAAACTATTAAAGGCGTGATATGAATATTGTTCAGTCATGTTATTTAAGGTTTTATTGTTAAAAAATTAAATTTTAGTAATTCAATTTTTTAGTCGTCAAGGTCCATTCCCTGTTGTTGATTCATATTTGTTTGGTACTGATTCCGCATATTTTGATTATATTGTTGAGAAAATCTTCCAGTAGCACCTGTCCCTCCTGGAGTTCCAGGTATATCTTGAGGAATACTATTGAAAAATTGGTTTGCGTAAGTTCCTTTTGTTCCTCTACAAAAATTACAATTAATAACATTGTTGGTACCGCGAAACCTTTCACTAACGTACATTACAATTTCACTAAGTGTTGTTCCATTATCAGAAATAGGAGCTATCAATTGGGATTCCTTGTATCCTGTCGGAGCATTTGGATAAAAAGGAGGACAATTGTATAAACCAGCTTTTGGTGCCGCGTAAAACGATGATTCGACTGTTTGTTTAGCACCTTTAAAATTTGTAATTCTATAATCAGGACACATATTAGGTGAGTTTACTCTTTCACAAGGTCCTCCTTCTTTTAAATCAATATCATAACAAGCGTCTCTTATATCATTATAAAATGCTGGAGCAAGCTGTCCTTTGGGAGCATAAAAATTTATCTCAATATTTGCCGGTACTACAAATTTTTTTCTATTTGATGTTCCGTGTCCTTTTATAAAAAAACAGTTGGTGTTGTTATAACAAGAACCTCCTTTTTGTTTTTTTTTCTTGCGAGTTTTTCTTTTTCTACGCTTTCTTTTTGTTTTTCTTTTCTGTTTACGTCTTTTCGTTTTTCTTTTTCTTCGTTTTTTTCTTGTTTTTCGCCCGCCCTTAGTTTCTCCTCTCTCGGCTATGTTTCTTCTCTCCTTTCTCTCTCTGTCTCTTTCTTCTTCCAATTTTGTTGTATCGCCTTTCTTCGACTGGATGATGTCTTTAACTAATTTTTGAGACTCGTCGCGATAAAGTTGTGCTTTTCTATCGCTAATATTAAAACGACTTTGACGTTGAGCACCTACCTTAGCACCGGGATAGCTAAATTTTAAATCAGCTATACGTTTGGGTACTCCCACGTAGGATTGGGGGATGCCGCGTCCAGGGAGCAGCGGCGGCTTTCGTGCTTTTTCTAGTTGATGAAGTACAGCCGATGCGGGACGCGGTGTTTGTTCTGCTTTGGACATTGGACTAGCTTTTAAACAAAGCCCTTCATACTGTTTTTGATTTTTAGCATCAACACCATCAGGGTCATATTTTTCGTCGTTTTGATTTTTCATAAATGGTTCCCACATACAACCAGAGTCTCCTCTTGCTTGACATTTGTCTTTTTCCAATATATTTGAACAATTAAAATGCTGGTTTATAAGTTCTTTCGCACTAGGCAACGATGTTCTTTTTGTTTTTCCACCGTAATTCAAATGCCAGTAATCTAAGAGGCCTTCGATATCTTTTTCCCCTTGTTTATTATTACTAAACTTACCAACTTTAATTCTATTTTCTAAATCATCAATTCTAGCTTGAATATCAGGAGGCAGTGGAGACAGTGGTTTTCCTTGTTGGTTACCCATATATATATAAGTGCTAAAATATATATATATATATATGCATCTAAAATTCTGGTTTATGGCGTTTGAACAAACATCCATGAACGCTCAAGCCCGGAATACTAGTTAATTGTGTAGGATTCTGCATGGAACAATTTCTCAACCAAATCTTAACAATACAAAATGACTTCTTTGGTGAAATAGTAATTCCGTTAATTAGTTTCAATAAACGTGTATCATTGGTTAAGGTTTCACCAACGGTAATGTAACTAAGTTTCTTCCAAACTTGCGGTACAACTTTATTGGTTACTTTAAATGAAAAGCAACCACCTTTGCTGTTTTTTGGATCTTCCCACATTGGCTTAATTCCGTCCCGCATCAAGAACAACATACAATTTTTAACTAACTTTTCTGGGATAGCTGCGTACAATGCAACCACCTCTTCGATACTAGTTACGGTCATAATTTTTTTGTAACTCTTAAGCGACCAGTCTGTATCATGTGGTAAATGAGCCCAGAGAACCCATTTATCATACAAAGGGTGTGTCATTTCTTGAGAAGTAACAGTAGTTTCCATAGTGCCTGAAGAATCCATTATACACATATATTAAGTCAATTTTTTATATTTGTTTTAAAACAATTATTCTTGCTCGGCGCCTTCATAACTAGATTCGCTTTTTGTGTCTTCTTCCTCGTCATTTTCTGATGTTTCATCTAAACTTTTAATTTCATATCCATCATCAGTGAGTATAATGTATTGTTTTGGTGTTAAATTAAATAAATTTACATCTTTATCAAATATTTTAAGAGTATAAGTATCCTTATTTAAAGTCTTGTTAAACCATTTATGTATATACCATTTTAAAAATGCTGGTGTAAAAAGGATATTTCCTTTAATATAAAATGAATCTAAATGTTTATGAATATCAATACAACTATCATTTTGAATTAATTCTACTTGTACAAATTGTTTTTCTACTTTGTCCCATTTATTATTATCAGCACTATTAAATTTGTTGCGGTTTTTGAATGTTTTAAATAACTCAGTTGGATTTTCATTCTTAAGGATAATTACATCTACATTTTCTTCACTATCTTTCCACCATTCTTCAGGCAATGCTTCATAATCACTACCCATTTGCACCTCTAAACCAATATCATAATTATAGTATGATAATAATGGCTTCGTTTCGTCAAAATCATCATTTCCACTATCCATAAAATCTTCATCTGTACTAGAAGATTGTGCTAAATTTTCCAAATAAATACTTGCTTTTGAATACATTTTAACGCTTTCCCAAGCTACATTTTTCATTACTTTATTTGCTGTATCTGGATTTAAAATATAAAATACGCCAAATGCGCCTAGAGATACCATTGTTGGAATCACAAAATAATTAAATATTTCACTAAACATTATTAGTTATGTAATTTATTATTATTTTAAATTGTTTACATAACTAATTACTTTTTTGGGCAATTAGAATGAAGAGGATCACAAGATAATCCTGCTCTAGTGGAAACCGCGTCATTTAATACTTCTTGTTGTTGTGGAGAAATATTTGACTCGTCGTATCCCGTATTAATTTGTTTTGACTCATTATATTTACGCCACTTGGCATATTCTTCAGATGTAAATCTATCTAATCTGTGTCGTTTTTTCCTTCCTCTTCTATTTCTTCTTGCGATTGCTCTTGCGTCAAGTTTTTTTGGAACATTCTTATCATAAGCAATAGCCAGTTTTCCTGTAGTAGGGTCAAGACCAAACATAACTAATAACATACTAACAATAACAGTCATTAAAATAAAGGGAATAAAAACAATTAACCAAGAAACAACATCAAGTCCATTCATACAAAGATAATTGAGTAATACTGTAAATACAAAAGCTACCCAAATTTTAACCAAGGCAGTATTGTAAGCACCTTGTACAGTATCAATGGAAACTTGCGTAATTGAAAAAATTAAATATATTAAAGCAGGTGGGCATATTTGTCTTAGAACCATTTATATTATATTAGGAAAAAAAGACTGAACCATTTTCTAAATGACCAATGATATCTCCAATCTCACCATCTTCAAGACATTCATATAAATTACCATTTTTGACATCTTCGGTATAGTACATTTTTCCTTCATGTTCATACTCTTCTAATTCTATTTCTTCTTCATCATCTTCATCTTCCTCACTACTATTGTCATCATCGATAGTATCCAAGTTATTTTGAGCCAATAAAGCACCTTTAACATAATCGGTTGGCTCGTTTACAACTACTTCTTCATCTTTTGTTGTCATATTTTGACGATGCTCATCTACAACATTCAGCATTTGAGATTTAAGTTCATTAACTAATCCATCTTGTTCTTCCTCTTCATCCTCTTCATCTTCTTCATCTTCTTCCTCATCCTCTTCATCTTCTTCCTCATCTTCTTCCTCATCTTCTTCCTCATCTTCATTTTCATTTTCATCTTCATTTTCATCTTCATTTTCATCCTGGTTTTCATTATCATCTAAAGCAGCAAATGAATTTATAGTAAGTTTAGTTTGGTGTTTCGTTGGTTGTGTAGTAAATGCCCATCCTTTTATACCCGCACTAGATTTCATAATATCTATTAAAATTTCGTTATCTGCTTTTGTACAATCTACATTTCCTTTATTTTCGTGAAAACTAGTCCAGTTATCAATTGCTAAACGCTCATCATCTGCTGATACTTCAGAATTTTTAGATTGTTGTTTTAATTCATTTTTTTCATTATTTAAATCTATAATACCGTTGGACAAATATTGTGCGTCTTCGTCTTCATCGTCTGATACAGTAATATCACTAATTCCCCAAAGGGTTATTGGTTTAGTATCATTTTTAAGCGAGTCAACAATTTCTTCCATCGAAACATTTGGAATTATTTCTGGGTTGGTATCAATTTCAGTAATTTCCATAGTTATTTTTTCTTTACTTCTAACTTGTACTAGTTCTTCAAGAGTTTTTTTATATTTTTTCTGTAATTCTTGAAATTTTTTTTGTAGAGCTTCATTTTCTTTTTTAAGATTTTTAACAATTGGAAGTTGATTTAAAATTTCCATATTTTGAGAAGCATCAATATTTTTATTTGAAACCTTTTCAATTACTTTAGTTAAATGCTTTGAAATTACATTGGTAATTTCCGCAACGGTATCGCTTATGTCTAATTTTTCGGTTTCGTGGGTTGTTTCCATTTTGTGATAATATTAAATTAAGTGTTTAATATAATTTAGAAAAATGTTATATTTTAATACATATGGATGAACAAGAAAAAAGTAATGAAATAGTTGAAGTGAAAGATGTTAGTGGTGAATTACAGCGCCAAAGGGAAGAAGCATTGAAACAAAAAATAGAAGTAAGAAAAAGGGCATTAGTAGATTTAGTAGTAAGACAAACAGATTATGATGAAGATAAAGCAATGATAAAGTTAATTGAATGGAATTATAATTATTTAAATGTAATCAAGGAATATATGAATCCTAATTTTCAAAATGTAAAGAAGGAAGAAAAAACAGGAACAAAAAACCAGATGATTTATGGAGAGATAAGAAATTTTATGGACGATGTAAATAAACAAGCATTATGGAGGAAAAGACAGAAAAAAAAAATGGAAAAGAAGCGTGAAGCCTATATAGAATATTTAAGAAAGAAACAAGAAGCGCAAGAAAAAAAAGATGAAGATAAATAATCAGATCTAAAAAATTTTCACAGATCTAATTATTCAAACCAAAATTACTAGATAAACTTGTTAATTTACTGTTTCCAATATGTTTTCTTTTAAGTCTATATTGTGGTTGCTTATGAGTTTTATTTGATAAAATATCATCAAAAATATTGGGTAATTCATTATTTTCCTCGTATAATTCTGGTAGAATTTTCGTGAGTGGTTTATCTACAACTAATAGAAGTCGGTCTTTACTTAGGAGTTTGCGATACTCTTGTATACTAAGATTACCATAATATTTATCCAATGTATAATATGGATTAGGAGCTGGTTTAATATTTTTATCGTAGTTGTAAATTTTGCTGTATATATTATTTAATAAAGCATATCTTTCCCATAAAACAGAGCAATCAATAGGTTCATTTTTTAAATATGCAACAGCACATTCTGGACTACAGAAACAACCATAAACTTCAATAATGTTGTTTCTTTCTTGTTTTGGAATAAAGATAGGTGGATTATCAAAATGACAGGTACACCAAAAACAGTGTGAACGTTTATCGGAAACTTCGTTTAAGTGTAGTTTAAGTTTTAAAATACGTAATTTTTCCCAAATTTCTTTTAAGTCGGTATTGTCATTAGTAGGAGTATTTTCTTGAGATAAATTATGGTTTTTAGGTGCAGGTTTATATGTGATATTGTTATATTGTTCGAAATTAATATTTGTTTGTTTATTATTTTTGAGATTATATGATTTTATTTCTTCATTAATTTTTGAATTAGAAAAGACATTTTCGTTATGATTTTCAAGGTCTTTACTGGAACATTTTAATTGTAAAATAATATTTGGTTTTTTAATTTCATCTTGATTAATTTTTTCATTAACCTTTTTAATAATTTTTCCACCTTTAGGTTTTCGTCCGCGTTTCTTATGAACTTTTTTAACTTCGTTTTTGGGTTCTTTAGTTTTTTTCGGTTTACGACCACGTTTTTTAGGAGGCATTTTATACACACAAAAAAGTAATTGAATTTAAGTTGTTTTAATAATGTTTTAATGACATTCTCTACAAACAGGAATATAATTTGAATTTCCAATCAATTTCTGTGATGATTCTTCGGTTAATCTTTTAGTAAAACTGGCTTTTTTTCCGTTTCTACAAATAGCACAAAGGGCTTGTTTTTTAACAACCTCATCGGCAATGGGTATAATATCTAAAATTTGACCAAATTTTCTCATTTGAAAGTCTCCATCTAATCCACAAACATAAACAAATTTTTTCATTTGTAGTAAGATAGCTACGGCATCAGATAAATCTTCGAAAAATTGTGCTTCATCAATAACAATTGATTTATAATTATGTAATTCTTTATAATCGAGTAGATGGGCTAATTTCATAAATCTAATACATGGAATCATCATTTTATCGTGTGTTGATAATTTGGTTTCATGATAACGCTTATCTTCGGCAAAATTAACTACTAAAGTTGGTATTTGTGCGATTTGGTTGTATTTGTAAATGTTGATAACTTCTGTGCTTTTTCCAGACCACATAGGTCCAATTATAACTTTGAGATAAGCTTCAGGTTGAGTCATTGTGATTGTTTTAATAGTTTTTGCCATTTTAGTATATCAATTTATTTATTTCTTATATTAAATATTTTGTATAATAATATAATTATATGAATAAGTTTTCGCCCTGGGTTGAGAAATATAGACCAAGTTCATTGAGAGATGTAGTATTAGATGTAACAAATAAACAAATATTAAACAATATATTAGATAAAAACTATTTTCCTAATTTGTTATTTTATGGACCACCTGGAACAGGAAAAACAACGACAATTATAAACTTAATAGATGCTTATCAAAAGAAATACAATCAACAAAATAAAGGTTACAAGATTCATTTGAACGCTTCGGATGATCGTGGTATAGAAATAATACGCAATCAAATCCATCAGTTCGTTCATACAAAGACTTTATTTGGAAATGGGTTGAAATTTGTAATATTAGATGAAGTGGATTATATGACTAAAAATGCTCAACAAGCATTAAGATATTTAATACAAAAGTATTCAAATAATATAAGGTTTTGTTTAATTTGTAATTATATTAGTAGAATAGATACAGCATTACAGAACGAGTTTATAAGATTACGATTTTGTCAATTACCATCTAATGATATTTCAAAATTTTTAAATCAAATAATAGTAAAAGAAGAATTAAATATTACGAATGAACAATTGAAGGCGATACAAAAGTCATTTAAATCAGATATTCGTAGTATGATAAACTATATTCAAGCAAATCATAAGCAATTCTCAGAATCTACAGAATATACACATATAACTAATGATTTATGGGAAAAATTAATAGAAAAAATAAAAACAGAGGATGAGGGCGTAGTGATAGATTATATTTATACAATTAGTGCGAAATATAATGTGGATAAGGTTGATTTACTACATGAATTCATTAATTACTTGATTAAAACAAAAGATTATGCTTTGAAAGAGGAGTGGATATCCAAATTTAGATTTATTATTCATAGTGAGATAACAAATGCCAATTATTTAATTCCTTATTCTGTTTACAATTTAAAATCTCTTTTTAATGTTTCGTAGTATGCTTTCATTCTAAGTTCTAATCTATTACAAAAGAGATTTGGTGATGGTTGTTCGGGATAAAATTGGTTTTTTTTTAAACTATATTCTTTGATAATATTGTTTAATTGATTGACTTGTTTCTTTGGATTACCACGTCTGAGTTTCCTCTTAGCAAAAGTATTCTTTTGATTCTGTTCCATTTATTTAATAATAGAAAATAAATTGATTTAAGAATAACTTAAAGAGATATTTTAAGACAATAATGCTAAGCGCAGATCAAGAATGGGAAAACTTCCTAAAAGATGATACACTACAAGATTCTAAAGATGAAAATAATACCTCTTTATCATCTTTTATTCCTAAAGTTACTGACATTTATATTTCAACGCAAACAAAAATTGGTTATTTAAATCAGACTATTAATTTACAAGATGTTTTTTGGAAATTAGATGTTATTGATTACCAATTGCCAAAGAATGGTATCATTAAAAAACAAATGAAACTAAGTTGTGAAACAAAAGAAGAAAGTGGTGTATTAAATACAAAAGTAGAAAATTCAAACATGATAATAGTAAATACTATCAAATTTATTGATAATCCAACGGCAAGAAAACTTAAGTATAAAGATGTAAGAAAAATAAATATGGGAATAACAAAAAAAGACTTGATTAGTTATAGAACAAAAGTAAAAGGGGCATTTTACAACTGTTTTGTTGTTATTTTAAGAATCAAATTCAATGATATATTCAAAGAAGTACATATAAAGGTTTTCAATACAGGAAAACTAGAAATACCAGGCATTCAATCAGACGATTTCCTACATATAGCATTAAAGACATTAGTAGATTTATTGCGTCCGATTTGTGGTAATGAATTAAATTATAATAAAGATAATATTGATACAGTGTTAATTAATTCAAATTTTACTTGTAATTATTTCATAGATAGAGATAAATTATCGTCATTGCTAAAATATAAATACAAATTACATGTAAATTATGACCCTTGTTCATATCCAGGTATACAAGTAAAATTTTATTATAATGCTCAAAAAGAAAAACAGAATGGTATTTGTTTGTGTAAACAAAGATGCGACAAAAAAGGTTCTGGAACAGGAGAAAATCAATGTTTAGAAATCTCATTTATGATATTTCGTACAGGTAGCGTATTAATTGTAGGACATTGTGACGTATTTATTTTACATAAAGTTTATGATTTCTTGAAAAATATATTAGAAACGGACTACATTGATTTTCGCATAGCAACACCATATACAAATAAAAAACAGCAAAAAAAGAAAAAAATAAGAAAGAAAACTATTATAATGGATGTAAAAGCCAATTAATATATCTTAACGGTGACATTTCGTGTAAATTCTTAATTGACTTGTTATCATTTACTTTTTCTTTGATTCTTGATTTCATTTCAAGTAAGGATTTTTCGTCTTTATATTTTCGCAGTTTTTTAACAAAAATTTCGCAAATATTACTATATTTAATTGTATCAATGTCGTAAGCTTGGAAATTTTGAAATATAAATAAGCAAAGTTCCGTTTTCATATCAATTAAAGGTAAATTTCCATTATTAAGTAATTTATCGATAATTCCTGCTGATTTTCCAATTGCAAAATGAATAATACTTTCTTTTTTTTCGTATTTTAATCTTTCTTTTTGTAATAAATGAAATAAATTAGCATTAAAAAGCGTAATAATATTTGATATACTATTTAAAAAGACTTGTTCATTATCGTCTAAAGTAAATTTTTTTCTATAGATGTTATTAATATCATAAATTGTTTTTTTATAAACAAACAAAGTAGCATCTTTTGAATTTAACTGTAAATAAGAATGATGTAGTGAAACATCGCTTATTTGTCCTATAAATTCAATATAGTAATATAATGCTTTTTTACACTGATAAATAGTTAATTCCAAATTTTTTGTATACATTAAAAGAATTTTAAAACAATGCTTAATTGTTTCCACTCCTCTTCTTATTAAAAATAATAAATATGTATCATCTTGTATAATCATATTTTCAACCACATACATCATATATTCATTTATAATGTCTACATATCGTGATATATATGGTTTTATTCCTGAGAATTCAAATGTTTTGTTGTAATTTCCAACATTACTAATAATTAATTTATCACTCATATAAACTAAATTTGTATTTTAATTCAAATAAAGAAACTAATTATTTATTTTTGCTTAAAATAAGTATTTAAAGATTATAATGACCTTTAAGTTATAATGTCAGAAGAAAGCACAGAAGCATCAACAGAACAACAAAGTAATTATAGACTCCCTCATGGAACTACATTACAGCATTGCGCAAAATTATCCATCGTCGAAGATAAGCCTATTATGTTTGATTACTGGACAGGTTCTCTTGATAAAGAAGTTTTAATTGGCGTGAGAGAATCTGGAGAGAAACTTCTAGTAAAGAGCGAAGATGAGTATACAAGCCCAATAGCCAAAATTTATAAAGTTGAGTCAGAATATATAATTATTACTGAAAACTCAATCTATTTGATTAGTGCCGACGTTGATACTAAGCGTATCTCGTAAAAATTAACATAATATAAACACTTGTTTTTTATATTATGGCAGATACTAGTGGGGTAAATATAGAAATCAGCGAAATTACACAAATTGATACCAGTGACCTTCATAATCAATCTTTAGAAGACTTTACTTCTGTTGATGTAAGTCTAAATACTTTGGAAGAAAACGATTCCGATGTTGAAATGAAAATGGTAGGTATGTTTCCCAAAAAAAGGTCTTTAAAACGAAACACAGGTAAAAGGCAACTTCAAAAACATAAAACAATGTTAAATGCTCTTAAAAAATATAAAAAAACGAAAACAAAAGAAGAAAATCAACCCATAGACAAACTAGGTAGATTTAGATATAATCCAGAAAAGGTAAGTTTTCAAGAAGTAGAAGATGAACTTGGAGAGATTTATCATAGTTATAATGAATACTTTTCATCGGCAATGGATATTCTAGCTAGTTATGTTAAAGGACAAAAAATTATTTATATGGAAAGTGAATCCCATTGTCAAAAACAATTAAATTATCTAATGTTTCCTTCTATTTTTCTATCAACATTAGCTTCTGTATGTTCAGGCGCGTTTAATAGTGCTGAATCATGGGGTGGTGTATTTTTAGCATCATTAAATGCAGGAATTTCTTTTTTACTTGCTGTAGTTAGTTATTTAAAATTAGATGCTCAGTCAGAAGCACACAAAATATCCGCACATCAATACGATAAATTACAATCGATTTGTGAATTTGCATCTGGCTCACTGCTTTTATTTACTGATATGACAGGATTTGATAAAAAAGGTACACCAAAAGAAAGAGAAAAACTGCAACTTATAGAAGTAGGTGCTAATATTAAAAAAAGACTAGATGAAATAGAAACCAAAATTAAAGAAATAAAAGAAACAAATCAATTTATAGTACCAAGAACTATTCGTTATAGATACAAAATAGCATATAATATCAATATCTTTGCTGTTATAAAAAAAATAGAAGGTCTTAGAAAATACTATATCACTTTTATTAGAGATAGAATAAATCAAATCAAATTTTTAAAATGTAAACACAACTTACTACTTGAATCAAAAGTTCCTACTACAGACCAAAGAGTTATAAAACTTAGACAATTAATAGACCAAGAATACTTTGAAAAAAGTTATGGTTTTGAGAAAATATTATTATTGCGCTCGGCTTTTAGTATTATAGACCAATTGTTTTCCGATGAAATGGCTTATGCTGATAACTTAAGACTAAGGAATTGTTCTAATTGTTGTTATGAACATTTACCAAAACCAGAATACAAAAATACATTAACTACATTAATTACTGACCCATTTGGCGCTCTAGATAAGAAAAGTAAAACAAGATATATTAATTATATGAAAAAAATGAAACAAAGATACGACACATCAGGCAACATCTTTGAAGATACTATGGATATCTTAAGAGACCAAAATACACATCCTGTAGTAAAACATGGTTGTTGGGATTTTGATAAAAAACAAGATTTAAGTTGGACAGAAACATTTGGTATTCCTTTTTACAGTAAAAATAGCCAAGAAGAATTTAATGATACTTGTTTCAATAGAAAATGTTTCTATTTTTCTACTTTTATCGTAATTGCTCTTTGTGGCATAGGTCTATTAACGGCATATTTAGCCATTAATCTCTCCAAATAAAAGTTATAACTTTGCTTTATCCATTAAAACATACGTTCGATATACATCTTCGTCGGATTCTATGTTATTGATTATATCGTTAATAAAATATAGTTGATGATATACAGGTGTTATATGAGGTCTAGTCACAAAATGTATATGTAGACGCCAGTAACTAGGAGGAAAATGTATAAAATTCTCCGTATTATCGTCCGTCAATTGGTATTTCTGGTACATTACCTTTTTAAGATTTTTTATGTATTTTAAGTGCTTTCTCTCCAAATCAAGCAATGACCTCAGATCTTTTTTACACCATGCCGTATAATGATAATCATCTTCGTCTATATGTTTGATATCTTTTACACAAATAAACAATTCATTCTCATAAATTACTCTTCTGTTTCTTTCTTCATTGTCACAAGTCTTATTAATATAACTAGCAACATCATCAGGAATGATTTTTTTCATTTAATAATTAAGAATTTAAATCTTTAATTATTAATTTCTCCTTTTACTTTTGCGTCGCCTACGTGATTTTTTCCTTTTTCCTTTAGTGCCTTTTTTTCGGCGTGTTTTACTTCCTGCGTTCATGATTGCCTTACTTGTTTTGTTTTTTTTTCTTTTTTTCTTCTTTAATCTCAAATCGACTATCAACATACTTAAGATATGGTTTAAAATATCTTCATTCAACTTAAAATTTGCCTCCCCAATTAAATTTATCACCGCACGATTCCATTGATTTTTACACCGTTGCAAACACCTATTTAAAAGCTTATTTTTTTTTTTCCATTTCGCAAACCTTCTCTGTTTTGCACTATATGATATACTCATCTTTTCCCCCTTGAGCCGCTTACGAAATTTTGGTTGATTTTCATTTTTCCCCTCTCCATATGATTTATAACAGTTGTCTACACAATTTAAATATTTATAAGTAGCTTGTGATAATGAACCTCGTTGCATTTCGGATACGACAACACTTACTGCTTCATTCGGGCTTATGTTGGGTTGTGGCTTCCCTTCTGCTGGTTTTGGTTGTTGTGGTTGTGGTTGTGGTTGTGGTGGTTGTGGTTGTGGTGGTTGTGGTGGTGGTATTATGGTTGCCATTATATATATATAATTATATAATAGAATTAACAAGAAGGAAGAGCTGCCAAACACAACTTAATCTCTCCAAGTGAAGCAACTGAGTATTTAACAATAAGAGGTAAATCATTTTCTAGATACATCTCAATAGTATTACACAAATTGGTACACTTGATGAAATATCCAAGATTTTTAAGTGAGAATTCGCCTTGAATTACATGGGAAGCGCTTTGTTTCTGTAAAAATTCCATGTTTCCATCAGACTCAGACCGCCTGATTTCTGCTGTAGCAAATGGTCCTTCACATTTGAAAATCAACTCATTACCAACTGATTTAATCTCTAATCTCTCCGAAATATTCGATAAATCTCGAATAATCTTCTGAAAATCAGTAGAAGGCAGAGTAATAATTGATGAAAATGGAACATCTGGTACTTGTAACTCTTCTTGCTCAGGTTCAATCAACTTGAGTTTTTGAATCTTACATTGCTTAATATCTCCGTTCTCAAATTTCAATCCTAAGTTATCAACCACGCCTTCACTATATTCTTTCTCTTCAATGTAAATAGTTAATGTATCATCATTATCAATTGTATTAATAAGTTTAAATAAGTGAAACATATTTACGCCAATAATAATCTTTGGATATTTACAGTAAAAATGCTCAAATTTTTCTGCGTCTAAAAATAAATGTGCTAAAATAGTATGGGATTTATCCATATTTACAATTCGAATACCATCGGGTTTAAATACGATATTTGTTTCTAACAATATATCCTTTAATGCAGTCATAAGTGTCCTAAAAGGAGCAATTTGAACTGTTTTTATTTCTAGAACATTACTTTCGGTCATATACTAATTTTTTAACGCGAATCTTTAAATACTTATAAGTGTTGTTAAACTAAATAAATAAATTTCAATATAATTAAATATAAATGGGAAATAGTTGTTGTAAACAGACTGAGGTATTAGATACAAACTATGAATTAACAATTCATATTCCTCAGCAACGCTATATACATGAAGAAAAATTAATTGATGTAGAAAGTAAAAAATCTCGAAGTATGTTAAAATTATATGATAAAATTAATGAACAACAAGTAACCTGTAAAAGAATGAAAAGTCACAAACGCCGCCGGGCAAAAAGAGAAGCTAATATTTTAGAAAAATTTAATTCTGATTATTTGCCTAAATATACAGATTTTTATGAAGATGAACAATATTGTAACTTACTGTATAAATTTATACCAGGGTCAGATTTATTCTTTTACTTATTTTCTAACCCTAACATTGAAAACTTAAATGAAGTGAAATTATTAATTACTAAAATGATTGATTGTTTAATTGAACTGCGTAACTATAATTTATGTCATCTCGATATTAAGTTTGAAAATTATATTTATGATAAAGAAACTGACAAATTAACATTAATTGATTTTGAAAGCGCTCATCTATTTCCAAATACAAATGGTCTAAAAATGTTAAGAACTTATGTTGGAACAAAGTCATATTGCGCTCCTGAAATTTGGTTAAACTACTATCATAAAAACTCTGATATTTGGAGTATTGGTGTTTGTGTGTGGAGTATTATGGTACAACAATACCCTTTTGATGTTGGTAATTTATCGAAATTGAGTGAAAACTTAGAAGCAACGATTCGAAGAAAATGCCTCTTTCCAAAAGGCAAACATAAAAGAATAATGCGACATTTAAATTTTAGTGATGATTTAATAGACTTTCTCACCAAAACATTACATTACACTCCTTCAAAAAGAATGTCATTAGAGGAAATTAAAAATCATAATTGGTTAAAATTAATTACTTAAAATCATATAAGCAATGTAGATTATATGAGTTTGAATAAGATGTCCCTTTGTTTAAATAATTTATATGAAAAATACAAAGACCAACCGGAAGTTTTAGCAAAAATGGAGGAATATTTAAATAAACAATTCCCTCATGCTCTAGAATTATTTGTCAATAGAATTAATAGAAAACAAAATCTAGAAAAACAAAGTAAAATTTACATAGATAAATTCTTAAACAATCCAGAAAATCAATACTTTTATGTTCATCAATCAGACCTCTTTATTTTTTATAATGGAGAGAATTATGCTATAATAAATGAGGATTCAATTTGGCATCTTTTACTTTCTGATATCTCAACAAAAGAAGAATTAATTCCTTGGAAACATAAAATCAAAAATCTAGCTATAAAACATATCAAAGAAAAACCAATCACACAAAGTATACCAGAATCTACTACTATTCAATATGTAATACAACATTTAACACCTACATTATTTCGTTCTAAATCAGAAGCAAAATATTTCTTAACTGTTCTTGGAGATAATATTCTAAAAAAAACAAGCCATACTACACATTTTACTCGTATGGAAAGTAAAGATTTTTTAGTATGTTTACAAGACCTTATACAATATGTAATGGGTTCTCAATGTAATCCTATTTCAAGTATTAAATTTAAATATTATAATCAAGATTTTAATAATTGTGGTATATTTAGTTTTAATGATTCGGTAAAAATAACTTCGTGCTGGAATGATTTTCTAAAATCGCATATTTTAGATTTAATAGCAGTAGCTAGTCATTATTCGCACCAATTCCAAAATGCTAATAAATACATACAAAATCATTGTCAAAATACAGATGCTATTCAATCTATTACGTATATGTCAACTGTTAATGCTGAAACATTGATAAGTAAATTTGTAGATGAATGGTTGGAACCATCAACAGATTCTGGAGAGATTAAATGGGTTGAAATGTATTATTTATGGAAAAGTTTTATAAAGGAATGTAACATACCAATTATGCCTGTTTATATTAAACAATTAAAGGATAGATTGAGTACAAAGTTAAACTATAATGATGTATTGGATTTGTATACAATGATAACTAGTTCAAAATTGTCTTATGTAAAAACGTTCCAAAGCTTTTGGGAGCAAACAATTAGTGAAGGCGCTGATGAATTTGAAATAAGTGAGTTATGGTCGTTGTATTATAATTGGATGAGGGAGAAAAATGCTAAAGTAAGTGGTATAAATGAAGAAAAATTACATTTTCTAATTGAACATTTTTCAGGTTCTCCAATTACAGGTAAATATGTAACAGATATTAAATGTAATTTGTGGGATAAGCAAGCTGAAATGGAAGATATTATAAATCAGCTAAAAGTAGATTATAATTTTTGTCAGGAGGAAGATATTTCAATATTTAAGTTGTATAAGGATTATTGTAAAAAAATATTGGATTCTTCATCAAAAAGAACGGTGAGTAAAAAATATTTTGAAAAATACATTTCGAAGATAATTCCTTCGGAATACATTAAAGATAATAGATTATTAAAAGAGTATTGGTCAGAGTTTTAATTAATTGTGGTGAACAATCTTTGCTCCACCTCTCACGAAACGACCTGTGCGACGATTGCGTTTCTCATGAATGGTAACACGTTTAACTCCACTGCGTCTGCGACCTTTCTTGGTGTAAGGGCGTCGTCCATGTTTTCCACGCTGACGGTGGCGACGACGGTTGTAGTATTTGTCTCCTTTGTGTGTTACGAAATCCTTGCGTCCTTTGCGTGTACGAGATGCTTGTCCCTTGTGTGGGTGGCGACGAGAACGACGTCCTTTGGCAGATTTCTTAACAGCTCCAAAATGACCTTTGCGGGTGAAATATCCTTTGTTGTGAAGTCTCTTCAACATCATAGGTCCTTTCTTGCTTTTGGCAGAAGAAACAATACGTCCATGCTTGTTCATCTTAAGGTCTTTGCGAGTAAGAGCATCACCTTTGGGTTTAACAGCAGATGAAGTTGTTTTGTAAGCTGTTTCATGAAAAACCTGTGCTCGGGAACCGACCAATTGGTCGAATTTTTTTCCGTTAATGTGGTATTTACCATCAGCTCCTTTAGTATGTCTTTTTACCATTATATATTGTCCTTAGAAAAAAAAGTTGAACGCAGATTATCCTAAATATTTCTAGAGAAAAATAAATGTATATTATAATGTTTATAATCAAAAGAGACGAATTAAGAGATACAGAAGATGAAGTTAAGGTTTTAGAAAATTTATTAAATGAAGCTTGGGAAAGGCGAAGAAATATTTTAAAGAAACAGGGTATACAAGGATGGTGGGATTGGATATGCGAATTAGTAGGATACTAAATTATTAGGATACTAATTATTTCAAATTAAAATTGAAATAATTTAAAAAGGCCTCGTTATACATACAATACACAATGAGTCATTCCGGAAATACCGAATTGTCCACTACTTATCAAAAGAAAACACAGAAGGAACATATCAAAGATGCGCCTGATACGTATATTGGTGCTGTTGAACCTGACCAGGTGAAAAATTGGTCATTTGAAGGTGAATCTATTACCTTTCATGACTACACTTGGACTCCTGGTTTCTACAAACTCTTTGATGAAGCGATTGTAAATTGTAGAGACCACTATGTGAGACTTCAACAAAAAATCAAAAGTGGACAAAAAGACATTATACCTGTTAGCCTTATCGACATCGCTGTTGATAAGAAAACCGGTGTTATTACACTTATGAATGATGGCAATGGTATTGATATTGCTCAGCATCCAGAACATAAGTTGTGGATTCCAGAGATGATATTTGGTCATTTGATGACATCTACCAATTATAAAAAGTCTGAAAAGAAAATTGTTGGAGGAAAGAATGGATTTGGAGTAAAGTTGATATTTATTTATTCAAAATGGGCGAAAATAGAAACAGTGGACCATATTAGAAAAAAGAAGTATGTTCAAGAATTCAAAGATAATTTGGATGTTTTGGGCAAACCTAAAATTACAAAAGCTTCAAAGGCAAAGCCATTTGTAAAGATTTCGTTCTTGCCGGATTATGAAAGGTTTGGTATGGAAGGAATCACAGATGATATGTTTAATTTGTTTAAAAAGAGGACTTTTGATATCGCTGCTATTACAGACCGTTCTGTAAAAGTTAGATTTAATCATGAAATGGTTCCTGTCCGATCATTTGAACAGTATATTAATATGTACATTGGAACTAAGACTGAAACAAAACGTGTTCATGAAATAGCTAGTCCGCGATGGGAATATGCGGTGTGTCTGTCGCCGGTAGATGAATTTACACAGGTTTCATTTGTAAATGGTGTTTATACTTCTAAGGGTGGTAAGCATGTTGAATATATTCTGAATCAACTAGTTAGAAAAATTGTAGCTTATATTGAAAAGAAAAAGAAAATTAGAGTCAAAGCTACCACAATCAAAGAGCAACTTATGCTATTTGTAAATTGTGTTATTGAAAATCCATCTTTTGATAGTCAAACAAAAGATTATATGAATACACCAACAGGCAAATTTGGTTCAAAGTGTGATATCACTGCTAAATTTGTTGAAAAGGTAGTAAAGATGGGAGTGATGGAAGCAGCTATTAGTTTGACTGAACTTAAAGATAATAAGGCGGCAAAGAAAACAGATGGTCGCAAGTCTAAAAATATTAGAAATATCCCAAAGCTTATTGATGCGAATTGGGCAGGTGGTAATAAATCTGACCAATGTGTTTTGATTTTGTGTGAGGGAGATTCAGCTAAGGCAGGGATTGTTTCAGGTCTTTCAAAAGAAGATAGAAACAAGTTTGGTGTTTTCCCACTGAAGGGTAAGCTAATGAATACAAAGGATATACTACAAAGCAGACTTAATGATAATGCCGAAATTACAAATATTAAGAAAATTATTGGTTTGGAAACTGGTAAGGAATATACACCAGAGATAGCTAAAAAGTCATTGCGTTATGGACACGTGATGTTTATGACGGACCAAGATTTGGATGGTTCTCATATTAAAGGATTATGTGTAAATTTGTTTCATTCACAATGGAGGGATTTGCTTGAACTAGATAATTTTCTTGGATTTATGAACACTCCAATTATTAAGGCAAAGAAAGGTAGTCAAGTAAAGAGCTTTTATAATGAGAGTGATTATAAACAGTGGAAACAGGCAAATAACAATGGAAAAGGTTGGAAGATTAAATATTTTAAGGGTTTGGGTACGAGTACAGCAAAAGAATTCAAGGAGTATTTTGCTGAGAAAAAGTTTGTTTACTTTAAACACGACGGAGGTTCGTGTGACAATGCTATTGATATGGCTTTTAATAAAAAACGCGCAGATGACAGAAAAGATTGGTTAGGTGAATATGACCCAGATGCTGTATTGAATCCAGATAATGACAGTGTGTCGTTTGAAGCTTTTATTAATAATGAATTGATTCACTTCTCAAAGTATGATTGTGACCGTTCTATTCCAAATGTTATGGATGGAAATAAAATTAGCACAAGAAAGATTTTGTTTGCTGCTTTTAAAAGAAATCTTGTTAATGAAATTAAAGTAGCTCAATTTGCGGGTTATACAAGTGAGCATTCAGCATATCATCATGGCGAAAAAAGTTTGGTAGAAGCTATTGTTAATATGGCGCAAGAGTACGTAGGCAGTAATAATATTAATACTCTTCTCCCATTGGGACAGTTTGGAACTAGGCTTAAAGGTGGTAAAGACCATGCTTCAGAAAGATATATCTTTACTAAGTTGAATCCAATCACTAAATACATTTATCCTTCAGAGGACCTTCCTGTTTTGAATTATTTGGATGATGACGGTACTCCTGTTCAACCAGACTTTTATGCGCCAATTATTCCAATGGTTTTGGTAAATGGAGGTAAAGGTATTGGGACTGGTTTTAGTTATGAGGGATTGTGCTATAATCCAGCACAAATTATTAAATATTTGAAATGGATGTTAAAAGGAAAGACTGGTTCTACACCAGTAATTGAGCCATATTATGAGGGTTTTAAAGGAACAATTACAAAGATTGCGGATATTAAAGATGCTATGGATACAAGTAAGGTGTATAAGAAATATTTAATTAAAGGTAGTTATAAAGTTATTGGTGTAGATAAGATTCAAATTACAGAACTACCAATTGGGGTTTGGACAGATGATTATAAAAAGTTTCTAGAAAGCATTATAGATGATTCTAGTAATAAGAAAAATAAAAAGAAACAAATTCTTAAAAATTATACAGATATGAGTACTGATACAGAAGTTGATATTACATTGAAATTAGTACCAGGTGTTATGGGAAAACTGATGCCAAAGAAAGCAGATTATGGTTGCAATCAACTTGAAAAGGCATTGGGAATGTATACAACTCGAACTACTACAAATATGAATTTGTTTGATTCTCATCAGCAATTGAAGAAGTTTACTACAATTTATGAAATTATGGAATCTTATTTTACAGTAAGACGCGAGCTATATGTAAAAAGAAAAGAATATCAAATGAAGAAATTGGCAGACCAGTTAGTGAAATTGTCAAATAAAGCTAGATTTATTCAAGAGCAAATTGTAGAGCCACCGACACTTGTTTTGAGAAAGAAAAAGAAACAACAGGTTATCGAATTGTTGAAAAGCAAGAATTATGATATTATTGATAACGACAATGAATTTAAATATTTGCGTGCTATGCCCATTGATAGTGTGGAAGAAGAAAATGTTGCGAAGTTGTTGAATGAAAAAGGAACTAAGGAAGCGGAACTAGCCATCTTGAAGAATAAAAGCATTGAACAAATATGGCAAGAAGAACTAGTGGAGTTGACTAAGCAATATAATATTTACAGAAACGCTAGAATTAAAAGGGCATCTGGAACTGTAGTGAAAAAAATTCGCAAGCCTAGAAAGAAACTTATTAAAATTAAGAAATAATAAAAAATTGACTTAGATGAATGATATAAATATATATCATAAACAAAATGGCACATCTTACATTTCATAACGACACAGTTAGTTTAAACCACCTTTGGTATGAATCTCATAAAAACCTCATTGCGACGGTTTGTATTAAATTGGGACAGCATGATAAAATTGGAGAGTTGACCCATACACTTTTGGGTAACCCTCTCAAAATTAAGGCTATGAAGGACCCTGCTAAGCCTAAGCGTCCAACTTCAGCATATCTTTACTTTTGTGAGGCAGCAAGACCAAAGCTTATGAAGAAAATGAAAGGCAAGAAAAATAAAAAGATTAATCTAGGCGACATTGCTAAGCAGTTGGGAGCAATGTGGAAGGGTTTGTCTGACAATGATAAAAAGCCTTATACAGAGAAAAGTCAAAAAGATAAGGAGCGTTATTTGGATGAGATGGAGAAATACACTGCTAATCAATAATTCACTTAAGCTTTAATAATTTTGATAATATTTGAAATATTTACTAAACCTTTTTTATCCGTAGTTTCAATAAATTTAATTCTTGTAACATCGATATCTAATTTAGCAATATTCGCATATTTAGAATACTTTTTTGTTAAATATGCGGCATGTTTTATAATTTTTTGATGAATTCTTTTTTTACTAGGATTTACTATTATACAATGTGGAGACGGGTGATTTGAAACATGAAGCCAGTAGTCATCTGGTTCTGCGTTTTTAACCAGTTCGTCATTCTCGTCTTGATTACGACCAAGTTTAATGGTATAGTTTTTGAATACTTCTTCAATCATTATTTCTTTATGGTGATTTAGCAACATAAAAAAATAATTCAATTTTAAAAAAACTTTCCTGTTCTGGAAATACCGTCTAAAGTATTATTTGAATAAGTAGAAGTAGGACGGTCAATTGGAACAACTAAGGTACTTACATCATTTTTAAATTTAACATAACCTTTGGCTTCACCGAAAATTTGAGGCACAGCATAGTCTAATACAAGTTTGTTTAAAGCTTCAATTTGTCCTGTTATATTAGTAGGTAAATTAGTAGCACTTTGTAAAAATATACTTCTCATAATAATTTTAACTGTATCTTCATCTTGGTCACCAATTAGAAAACGACCTTTGGAAAGATTATATACACCTGCCTTTAGCCCATTTTGAATAATGCGAATATTATCTTTGCTAAAAAAAAGTGTTGATAAAGGATTAGCGCTCCAATTACCAGTCAAAGCATCTCTATATCCAGTAGATGTTCCAGCAGGTATTTTATCGTGTAAACTAAATCTATCGTATGGATTATAATTTAATATATCTACTCGACCGTTTGTTTGCATTTTATACTTAATATAGAAAAAAATATCTAGTAATTTTATATAATGACTTTTCAAAAAATCGTATTGATAATAGCGTTAGTTTTACTTATTCTTTCTTTAGTTATTATTGGTGTACTTATTAAATCAGCAGCAACTACTGCTAAATTCCCTCCTGAAACTAGCACTTGTCCTGACTACTTTAAGGTACAACATCAAAACGGAAGTATTCATTGCACCAATCCTTTAAGTTTAGGAAGTTGCCCAACTGGACTAACCCCAATTATTGGTCAAGATATGGACTCACGAGTTGCCAATTGTAAATTAGCTAGAGGATGCGGAGTTACTTGGGATGGACTGACATCTGCTACTGCTAATCAAGGTAATCCATATTGCTAATTTGAAATATTACTTATAACCAAATAAAATTTATTGCATTTTATAACCATTTCGTGGAGAGAATAATGTAAATAATTCTAATTATATTTATAACACAACTTAAAGTTATTATTTTTTATTTAATAAAAATAATAAATCATATCAAATGTTATTATTAAAAATATCACAACTCCCAATTGAGCTTGCTGATATTATTTATTTATACATTCCTCTCTCCACAAAACAGCTTTTAACAACCAAAAATTTCAATGAACTTTACAAACAAAAAATGAAATCTATGATTTTTTCTGAATATTCTAAACATGATTCTTATATTAGAGATGTAGTAAGAACTAATAGAGTTTTTGTTTTTAGAAAATTAATAAGCAATGCGTATTTAGTGTGGGACAGAAATAAAATTTGGAGATGGAAAAATTTAAAATTTCCAGATTATATTTCTTATCTTCGTTATTTATCTGTTAAATACAAAAAACCACAAATCAAAAGTATAATAGAAATTAATAAGAAGTATTTGAGTAGAAAAAAGCCTAAAAAAATAAGTAGTAGAAATATATTATGGAACAGTTAAATTTAAATACCATACTAAATCGAGAAGAATCAGAAGAAAAATTAAAAGAAATCTTAAATTTATTTGAAAAAAACAAAAAGTTAATGCAAACACGCCGTGGTATTTATATTTATGGAAGTCCAGGTTCTGGTAAAACTTATTTTGTAAAAGAAATTTTAAAAAAACTAGATTACGATACAATTTTATTTGATGCCGGTGATTTCCGTAATAAAACAGTTATAGATACTATTACAAAGCATAATATGTCAGATACAAATATCTTAAGTTTATTTAAAAAAAAAACCAAAAAACTTGCTATTATTATGGACGAAATTGATGGAATGAATAGCGGTGATAAAGGTGGTATAAATTCTTTGATAAAATTAATTAGACCTAAAAAAACCAAAAAACAAAAGAAAGAAGATATTACTATGATTCCTATCATCTGTATAGGAAATTATCATATTGATAAAAAAATTAAAGAAATGATGAAAGTTTGCTTGCCTATCGAATTAAAAACGCCAACTTCCGAACAAGTTGAATCAATGGTAAAAATGTTAATGCCCAAATTAGATTCATGTCTAATGACAAACATAACTACTTTCATTCAAGGTGATCTAAGAAAACTAAAATCAACATATGATATCTATACTAATCAACAAAGTATTCTTAAAAATAAACTTATACATAATATGTTTCAACCAAAAGCTTACAATGAAGATACCAAAGTTATCACCAAAAAATTATTAAATAAAGCTTATTCAATTAACGACCATATAATTATAATGAATGAAACCGACCGAACTAGTGTTGGATTGTTATTTCATGAAAATATTATTGATGTTTTAGAAACAATAGATAAAAAAGAAAGCATTCCATTTTATCTAAAAATACTTGAAAATATTTGTTTTGCTGATTATATCGATAGAATAACATTTCAAAAACAAATCTGGATATTTAATGAAATGAGCTCTTTAATTAAAACATTCTACAATAATAAGATTTATCATGATAAATTTGGTCCAAATCCGCCAGAATTTAATCCACCTGACGTTAGATTTACTAAAGTTTTAACCAAATATTCAACTGAATATAACAATATGTTATTCATACAAAGTTTATGTAATCAATTAAATATGGATAAAAAAGATATGTTTTCATATTTTATCGACCTTAGAAAAAAATTCTCCATTGAAGAAATTTATGATTTATTTGATAATGAAAATTATAACATTAACAAATTAGATGTTAATAGAATTTATAGATATCTAGATTCATATACAACCAATAATTAATTATTTTCATGACAAAAATCAAGTAATCCTTGTGCGGTTCTAGGTCCATTGTAAGTTTTTAATTTATCACCATTCTCATCCAATAATAAAATAGTAGGAAAACCTTTTACACCATACCTTTTAACTAAAGCTTGGTCATCATTTCTTTCAACAGATTTTGTAACTATACTCGTATCATTCATTTTTGTAAAATTATCCCATTCTGGTAATAACTTTACACAATGAGGACAACCTTCCATATGAAGTAACAATAACTCTTTTCTTCCTTTTACCATTCCTTCTTTGCGACTATGTGGCATAAATAACATGCTAAAAATAATTCCTACCATAAGAATTGTAAGCACTGTTTTCATAGATTTAGTTAATTTCATTATACTATAATTATAGATTTTATTGTTCAGTATAAAATTTAGCCATTTCTTTATTTCGAATAAAATTACTTAACTTTAACTTTGTTTTTTTTACATAATCTGGATTAGGATTTTGTAACAATCTACTTTTATCAAACGTATTAGCATCATGAGCAAAACATAAAATACTTTTCATAGGATTTAATTGAACAAAAGGAATCGTATAATTTTTCAAAAAGTGCTTTTCCTCTGCCATTTCTGCATCATCTTCATAAGACGTTTCTTTTAATAATTCGCGTCTAAATCCAAATGTACCTGCTGTAGCGTGTGATGGTCCATATGGACCAAATAAATAAATTTCTTGTTGTTTTTGAAAGTAAATATATATCGCACTACTTCCACAAGCCTTAGCCCTTGGTTGAGAACGTAATCTATTTACAACATGATTAACTCTATCAGGAGGATAAAAGTCATCATCATCCATATAAACAATGATTTCTCCTTTTGCTAATGTATGCATATAATTTCGTTTTCTACCTAATTTCATTTTTTCTTCTTGATAAACATATTTTACACCACTAACATTCTCAAATAAATCACCTACCGGGTCTGTTCCATCATCTACAACAATCCATTCCATTAGTTGTGGAGGATAAGTTTGCGATTTAAAACATTTTATTAAGTGAGGAATAAATTTTCGCCTATTATAAGTAGGAGTACAAATACTAACAAATGGTTTTCCATTTGCGGACACAATCTTACCTTTATTTTTCTTACGATTTTTCTTACCCATATTAGATTTAACGCACAATTAATTATTAAGTAATTTATGTTATTAATAAATTATTTAATTTTGATTCAATAAAGGATAAAAAGCAGATAATACAACACCAATAAAAGCAACAAAAGCTGTAGTTAATACTATTTCACGATATCCACCATTTTTAGTTGAGCGCCAATTAGCTTTCACCCATTGTCTTCCTCCTCTCAATCCCGGTATAACAAACAAAGAACCTAATAATTCCATTGGCTGAACAAACATATTGAATATAATCAATACCCATGTTGTAAAGAATCCCCAAACCATACCAGCCAAATTTCCATTAAAAATATGCTGGAAGAAACCTCCCCAAATTGTAGAGATTAATGATACTATCCAAGCCCAACTTAACATTGTAGTAAAAATAACAGGCAACAAGGTTGTAATTAAACCTTTCATTGCCCATGACATAGTTTCTCCCATTTCAGGATTCATTAAATTAGCTAAAAATAAGAATATTCCTTGTGTTACTTGTCTTGGAATAGACCACGACTTAATTTGCGACGAACCTAACCAATAATTAAATCCAAATGGAAAATCTTTTTTCACCTCATCATAAGGCCATCCAATATTATTACTATAAATATCAAATGGTTTCCAACCCATTTCTCCTATTTGTAAATTAAATTTTGTTAATTCATTTGCCATATTTCCTCCTTTCATACCACCTTTCATAACAGGTACAGCTGTAGCAACTGGAATGTTACCACCAGGAGGACAACATTTAACCCCTCTGGATAAACCAATTAATCCACCACTAAGCGTACTCATAACAATATTAAGAAATGCTTGAAATGGGTCCATATCAAATTTACCCTTTTTAGAACTATATGGAGGAGCATTTTCATTTGTAGGAAATGGACAAGGTTTGTCTGGTCTATTTTTAAACATACAATTTACCGTTTCAACAATCACTGGTAATTGCCAAGAACTCATTGTCCATACAGCTACTGCTAAAATAATGAATATTAATCCTTGTATAATTTTTTTAGCAATGACTCCTGGACTTTTTGGGTCTTTTTTTTCTTCATTATTTCCTCGTAATGTTGTATTTATGTCTGCCATATATACATTCTTGCAAGATTAAATTATTCATTTTCAAAAACTATTAAATACTAATTATTTACTATTGATATAATGAAGATTGATTATACTCCTCAGCTTGATTTTAACAATGTCTTAATCAGACCCAAACGAACAGTGCTTAATTCTAGGTCCAATGTTGATATGGAAAGAGAATTTAAATTTCCTCATTCAAAACAAGTATGGAAGGGAGTGCCTGTTATTGCTGCGAATATGGATACAACAGGAACTTTTGGAGTATATGATGTCTTATCAAAACATAAAATGATAACTAGTTTACATAAATTTTATGGAATAGATGATTTTAAAAGTAAAGAACTTGATCCTGATTATTTTATGGTTTCTACTGGTATTAATTTTGATAAAATAGAAGAATTAAAAAATATTGTTAGCATTACAAAAGCTAAATGGTTATGCATTGATGTAGCAAATGGATATATGAAAAAAATGGTTGATTTTTGCCGTTTAGTAAGAGACATATTCCCAAATTTAATTATTGTCGCAGGTAATGTAGCAACTAGAGAAATGGTAGAAGAATTAATCATTAACGGTAAGGTTGATATAGTCAAAATTGGAATTGGTCCTGGTAGTGCTTGTTTAACTAGAATGAAAACGGGTGTCGGTGTTCCGCAATTATCGGCAATTATAGAATGTGCGGATGCGGCACATGGATTGGGTGGATTTATAATTGGTGATGGAGGAATCACATGTCCTGGTGATATGTCTAAGGCGTTTGGTGGAGGAGCTGATTTTGTTATGATGGGTGGACAATTTGCAGGACACGATGAAAACCCGGGAAAAGTAATAGAAGAAAATGGAAAAAAAATGAAATTATTTTATGGAATGAGTAGCGAACATGCTATGAACAAACACTATGGTCAAATGGCAAAATATAGGTCCTCTGAGGGAAGAGAAATTAAAATTCCTTACAAAGGACCACTGGAAAATACAATTTTAGATTATTTAGGGGGCGTTCGTTCTACGTGTACTTATATTAATGCTAAGTGTATAAAACATATTCCAAAATGTACTACATTTATTTTAGCTAGTCAACAATTAAACACACATTTTGTTTAGTATAAATTATCTAGTGGTATATATATATTATGAATGTTGTTAAAATATTAGTTAGTTTAATGATATTATTTGTAGCAGTTAATTTTACAATAGCAATTTACAGATTTCTAAACAGAAAATGGAGAGAAGGTTTAGAGAATGCTGGAGAATGTCCAGGTAGTTATTGTATGGATAAAGGTGAAGATTCAGTGTGTCACGGAAGCAATGTACCATGTGGTAATAATCCAAAAGCTGCATCTGATATTCCTTCATCTTCACCAGCACCTGTATCAGAAGCATCACCAGTATCTGCAACAGGACCATCATCAGTAGCTTCAGCATCTATCAACGCTGTAAGAACCCCAGCTCCTCCTCCTCCATCCGCTGCTCAAAAGAGAGTTTTTGATGATATGGTATCCGGGAGAAGCGGTATGCCTTCAGACCCTTTATCAGATGGTTCAGTACCACCGCTTCCATCCCCGCCACAACCTCCAGTTGGATTATGTAATGCTTCTTGGGAAGGTAAACCAAGTCAGCCTTGTTTAGACGGTAAATGTTATGAAATTGGGGAAGAATGCGATACAAATGGAGTTTGTAAGACTGGGTGTTGTAGTAGAAAAGATGAATCTAGTCCTTACCTATGTGTTGAAAGACCAGGACAAGGAAAAGGACCAGGACAAGGACCAGGACAAGGACCAGGACAAGGACCAGGAAGCGGGTCATCAACACCTGCTACCGTTGCTGCTTGTGATGTTATGGCAATTCATAATCGTTCTGCTCATAATTCAACATATGGACAATGGTTTCCAAAAAGAATTCAAAACTTAAATTTATCACAAACAAAGTATGAACATGCTGGTAGAAAATTTTTAAATGAAGAATCAATCAAGAAAGGAGTAAGAAGTCCAATGATGTTGGATTCTGAAGCGGAAGTATTGGGTCGTTTGTTATGGAGAGTTCATTTAGCAGCAATCACTCAAAACTGCATGAATGATTCACCTGCTTCTGTCAAAACAACTATGCGAGATGAATTGGCTTTAATGAGCAAAGTTCATAAAATTCAAAACATGGCAGCATCAACATCTTTAAATGGATGTGGTATAGATACTACATGTCAACCAAAACAAAGAGTAAGGTGTCCTACAACAGGAATGATGACACAAATTGCAAAACCATTACAAGGAGAAAACCGCCCAAGTGCTACAACATCTATAAATAGTACTATTCCTTCAATGACTCCAAATGGAGATGGAACATATAAATATACAGGTTATACAACCGACTATAGACCTAGAAATCCAAATTTGAAACCTAAACCATACAATTCGATTATGGACATATTTTAAAGTATTTATTATTACTATATGAATAATAAATATGATATAGAAATGGGTATTGATTCATATCCTTCTAGAAAAGTAAAAGGTAGATATGATGACACCAAACCGCATATTTTAGTGGAAGTACCATTAGAAACAGAAGAAAATAAAAGTAAAGGTTGGAAAAACACCTTGAAGAATTTACATTCATCTTTAGTAAAAGGAACCATTTTATCAAGTGAATATACTCCTGTAAATATAAAAATTAAAAAAAATCCAATGTTACCACGTAGTAGTAAATGTGATAATTGTACTATATGTTAACGAGCAAGTAATAATCCAATACTTCCGCTTTCAATAACAACCATATTATATCTTTCTTCCCATACTCTGAGATCAAAATTCCATTTATTTAATCTCCAAGTATCTTTTCTAACACCAATAATACCCCCTGATGGATCACATAATACTTGAACATCATTATTTTCTGGATCCAAAGGTGGTTGAATAGTATTAAATTCAAAAGTAACATATTGCCATTTATTCATATTTTGGGCCCCCGAAGGTTGATATCCATCACGATTTGTTCGAATAGCAAAATTATAAGCATACAATCCATCCTTGGCTATGCCATCTGTTCGAATCCATTTCTCAATATAATTATAAATACCAGATTCTAATATATTTTCACGGTATTCTGAACCAAGTAATATACCCATGTCTATTAAAATATTTTGTATGTTTTTTGAATCTATCAAAGCCCCTGTTTTCTTAAATAAAAATGGATTATCAACCATCATCGGTGTAGTTGGACAATTATTAGACATATCTACAGGTTGAACAGGTTGAAATCCATTATAAGGCCAATTGCTATAATTAAACCATTCATTGCGCAAATTGGCATCGCTTCTTCTAAAGCGAAATAAATAACTTGATACCATATCTCTAGATGGTATATCAACGCGATTAGAGCCAGCGACATTTAAAAAATCATGTTGATAAGCTTCTTTTATCAAATAAGTATGTTTTTTGGCAGCAAATACACGTCTTTCTGGTTGACTTAAAAATACATAACAACTCATTAAATGTATATCAGCATCCCAATTATTTTTTTTAATATAACGATTAAATCTTTGTTGTTGTAATCCAGGTGTCGGATTTAATACTATTCCAGACGGGTCTTGAGGGGGTTGTAAAAACCAATAAAGTTGATCTAAGGCACTTGCTGCATTTGGAGCTTTTCTAGAACCTTTCCCTGTTGATGGATTGGGATTTTGTACATCTCTAATAGTAAATATTTCTCTTATTGGTCTAAAACGTACCTTGATAAAAATTTCTTGATACTGAAGCGATACTAATGGTAATGCTGTTTTCGCACCCCCATAAGTAAACCAAGCTTCTAAAGGTATAAATAATTGCCTTCCCTTTATAGATGGTTGTACATCTGAACCGGTATATCCATCTGCTGGGTTTTTGTTCCAGGCAGCATTAGGATAAAATCCCCCATTTTGATATGCTTGTGCTGGATTCGTATAAGGTTTATCTGCTCCAATCATACGATTCCATAAAATTTTCTTACCACCATCATCACGCTGAATAGATGCTTCAATATATTCGCCTGAATATCTAGATAAAATATTAGACCCAGAATAAACAATTATTTCATGTATCATCATTGCTCCTAACTGAGATATCCATTGGAATTCATAAGGCGTTTGACAACCGCTAACATCTTCATTCCAAAACAAAGGACTCCAAATATCGGGCAAATTCATAACTAAATAAGTATCCCAAAGTAATTCAGCGTATCTGGGAATTTTAAAAATCATTTCTGTTTCACTATTAAAATTTAGTGTACGTTGGTTTTCGTAATCAATACGAAATCTTTGTAAACCAAAATTAGTGTATTTTTTATATGTAGCATTAAAAAATGTTTTTTTCGGATTTCCTGTTAAAATTAAATTTTCAGCACCATAAGCGGCGATATTTAATAATCCTCCTGGCATCTTAAAATATTATGATATAATTATTTTTAACTATTAGATATCAATAAGTATTTATATTTTGTATTTAGGATTCAATTAAAATATTAAATTATCTTATATATATATCAATGGCAGCACCACAAGCAATGGTAAAAGGTATACAAAATACAGCTAATGACTTTATGAATAACCCACAAAAAGTATTACAACAAGCACAAAAAGCTCTTGGCAGACTAGCCGCTGAATATTTGTGGGTTGGTATTATTTTAGTTTTGTTGGGAATCTCTTGGTATTATAGAAGACAAGTAAATAAAAAAGCCAATGATAATTACGCTATGGAATCGATTTATAATGATAAACCTGTTAAAATTGGTAACATAAATTCTGCTGATGCTGCTTATAAATATGATGCTCAAGCAGGAACAGGGCATTTAAGAGATTATTATATCGCCAGTAGTTACAATAGTTGTTGTGCTGGTGATTTCCAAGACAGTTATGTAGACTTAGTACCTTTAAAAGAAGTTATTCATCAAGGCGCGCGTGTATTGGACTTTGCTCTTTATTTAGTAAATGGAGATGTAGTAGTGGGAGCTGGACCAACTAATTCTGATAATATAAAAGGAACATATAACCAAGTTCCGGTATCAGGACCAGATGGTATTTTAAGTACAATTAATAGTTATGCTTTTCAATCTCCTTGTCCAAATCCAAATGACCCATTATTTATTCATTTTAGAATTAAAAGTCAAAGAATCACGCAATCAAAATGGCGAAGTCTAGCAAAAGCTGTAAAATCAGTATTTAAAACAAGATTATTAGGAACTGAATTTGGATATGAAGGTCGTCCTAACTCAAAAGGTGGAGGTAAAAATTTAGCCAGAGAACCAATTTTAAATTTAAGAAATAAAGTTATAATTATTTGTGATGCACCCAATAACAATTTTAGAGGTACCGCCTTTGAAGAATTAGTTAATATGTCTAGTGGTTCTCCTTTTTTGGAAGAATCAAGAAATTATGACGTACAATACACTCATGACCCAGATGGTTTAAAAGAATATAATAAGAAGAATATGACACTTTCTATGCCTGATTTAAGTTCTTTAAATAACAATATACCAGCACAATTACATTTTTCTTATGGTGTTCAAATGGTATGTATGAATTATGCTAATAATGATTCAAATATGGAATTTTATAGAACCAAATTTAATGATGCACGAACTGCCTTTGTTTTAAAACCTGATAATTTAAGATATAAAATTGTTACTACTACAGCCCCTGTTAAACAAAATCCTAAGGTAAAATATGCCGCTAAACCAATTAATTTACCAATGTATCAAGGAACTATTTAATTTTTTTCACACATTATATTAATAATGAAGTGTGATAAAAATCTAACTTTTGAAGAGTGTGAATTAGCAATTCTACGACAATCTGTAGACAAAATTGAGAAAAAAACAGGAAGGAAAATGATTGGTAACCCTGTTATTAAAGAAATCATTTCTATTGTAGAAAAATTTCTTGTGAAAACACAACGCGTTTGCTATGGTGGAACTGCTATTAACAATATTCTTCCCGAAGAAGAACAGTTTTACGATAAATCAATAGAATTACCAGATTATGATTTCTTCTCTCCAGAACCATTGAAAGATGCTAAAGATTTAGCTGATATATTTTATAAAGAAGGATTTAATGAAGTTGAGGCAAAAGCAGGAATGCATGCTGGTACATTTAAAGTATTCGTTAATTTTATCCCAGTCGCAGATATTTCATTTTTGCCAAAAGAATTATACAAAAAAATTCATAAAAAATCAATCGTAAAAGCAGGAATTCATTATAGTCCCCCCAATTATCTTAGAATGCTAATGTATTTAGAATTATCAAGACCAGAAGGTGATGCCAGTAGATGGGAAAAAGTTTTAAAAAGACTTACATTACTTAATAAAACATATCCTTTGCGCGGCAGAGATTGCGATTTTATGGAAATTCAGCGTATGTTTGACCCTGAAAAGAAATTACCTGAAGGTTTAGAAAAGAAAGTATTTTATATTGTACGCGATTCATTAATGAGCCAAAAGGTCGTTTTTTTCGGTGCAATGGCAAATCAAATGTATCTTAAAAATATTAAAAAATTTAGACATAAAAAATTACCACCAATTCCTGATTTTGACGCATTAGCTCTTAACCCTGAAACAACAGCAAATATTGTAAAAACACAATTAAAAAGCGAAGGAGTTAAAAATGTTAAAATTAAAAAACATAATGGAGTTGGTGAAATTATTGCTCCTCATTATGACGTTCAAGTCAACGGAGAAAGTGTTGCTTTTATTTACGAGCCTCTTGCTTGTCATAGTTATAATATTATATCCAAAGGCGGACATAAAGTTCGTGTAGCAACTTTAGATACCATGCTTAGCTTTTACCTAGCTTTCTTATATGTAAATAGACCCTATTATGACCCACAACGTATATTATGTATGTCTCATTACTTGTTTCAGGTTCAACAAAGAAATAGACTTAAGCAAAAAGGACTTCTTAGACGATTTAGTATTGACTGTTATGGTCAAGAAAAACACACCAAAGAAAAAATCCGCGCAGAAAAAACAAAGAGATATAAAGAATTAAAGAAGCATAGAGGCGGAAAAGAATGGGAATATTACTTCTTAAATTATAAACCTGGAGAGAAAGATATTAAAAAGGAAGATAAAAAGAAAACCAGAAAGTCGCGTCGTGGTAAATCAAAAAGAAAAACAAGGAAAAAAAGAAAGAAAAAACGAAAACGCGGGTTTTTTAATTTCTAAAGAATAAATTGAATTTATTTAAATATAAGTTATAGTATTTAAATACAATATGAGTGGTCCCTGGTATGAAGAATCTGGTCCTACTACTTTAGAAATTAGAAATAAAATGCTACAAACGTTCCTAGCTCCTAAGATTCCAACAAAGCTAGTGAAGATACCTGAAGTAATAGCTATCATTGAAGAGGTAATGAATGATAATATTAAACAGTACGGCGGTTGGGGCTCTTATCGTGGATACTATACCTTTACACACACTAATTTAGTAAAGGATATAACTAGAAAAATTAATGAAAAAAAAGAAGAAAAGGCATTAGAGAAAATCAAAGATTTTATACGACCTTGGGTTGAACATATTTTATACAGACCTCCTAGTGATGATAAACCTACTGGACGCATGTATTTTGTAGCAAAAGAAAGTTTTACTTCCCACAATGAGAACAGACCCAAACAATCTCCTCTTGAGTTTTAAGCAGAATTGAACCTATTGTTTCATCGTGAATATGGAAATCTTTTTCCTTTAATCTCTCCAATAATTGTTCGAACTTATGTAATTCCAAATGTGTTTTTAATGTATTCGTGACTTGATTACATATTTCTTCAATAGTTTCATAATAATCCAAATCTAAAGTTACTTCATATCCTTGAAAATGTTTATCCGAAATTTTAAATGTCACTATAGGCATTTATTAATTACTTAATAATAATCTTAAAGTTAAAATTTTTATTAATATCATAATGGCACAAGAAGCTAGAAGTAGATTAACATTTGACGAGATGTTTAAGAATATTCTTTTAGCAACCGCTCATCGTTCTCCGTGTCATCGGCTTCAAGTTGGATGCGTTTTAGTTAAAGATAAACGCATCATCAGTCAAGGTTACAATGGTTTTTTACCTGGTGCGGCACATAAATCCGTTGTACGAAACAATCATGAACAAGCAACAGTCCACGCAGAACAAAATGCTATTTGTGATTGCGCAAAACGAGGGGTCAGTTGCGAGGGAGCTACTGCTTATATTACACATTATCCTTGTATTATTTGTACGCGTTTATTATTAGCTTCAGGAATCAAAGATATCAAATATTTAGAGGATTATAAAAATGATGAATTGGTTAAAACTTTTACAAACGAACTAAATGTTAAAGTGGAAAAATTAATTTAATCTATCTTATATATATATTATGACTTCACAAGTTAGATTACCCGAAAATTGGGACGAGATACAAGCTATGCCAGAAAATAACCCGACCACAAGAGGCGACAAAGTTGATGCGATTCATAATTTTATGCACACTAATAGTATAGATTCTAGCAGATTTGAAAACCAGGAGGGATTGATTTGGCCTGAAGGACGAGGTAGTGCCGCCGCTCAAAAGCAGCAATTAACCGCGATGATTGATGCTGTAAACTCAGGAATGGCAATTGCGCGAAGGGGCAGTATGAAAGACGATGATGTAGAGATGGGGGGGATGGGGGAGATGAGTCCTCAATCCATGAGTCGCCAATCTAGTTTAGGACAGCAACTCGTTCAGGAAGCTTTAAATAGTAGTAGTAGTAGTAGTGGTACTCTAAGAATACGGGTACCTCCTTTATCACCTCTCTCTCCACATGGTTTTCAACAGGGTTCACCACAGGGCATGAGTCCAAATTACAATTTCAACACGCCACCAAGTGACGATGGAGGTGGAGGTGGTGGCGGTGGCGGTGGCGGCGGCGGCGGCGGTGGAGGTGGCGGCGGTGGTGGCGGCGGCGGCGGCGGTGGAGGTGGCGGCGGTGGTGGAGGACCACACTCTGATTTAATTCGACAAAGAACTACAATATTTCATGCTTATCAACATGAAATTATGCGCTTGGTACAAAGAATTCGTCAGCAAAGACTCGATTACCAAGGTGAACAAAATCGGAGAGCGTTGATGAGAGCTGTTGAAGAACATGTCTACGCTCTCTTTTTTGGTCATCTAGCAGATGGCACCCGGACACCTTTTTATGAGAAACATGGGGCCGCACCCATTGCAGGCATGAACGCTCAAGAATTAGCATATGTTGCTGGGGTTGCAAAAAGTTTAGATAGACGGCTGACTCAGCATAGCGAAGATGCATTAGGATTTTTGCGCGATATGCTTGCAAATATTACACAGAGTAACCGCGGTGCACCATTCAACTATATATACGGATTAATGAAATCCATTATTGGTGTACATGAAGCAGCACAATCTTTAATACGTGCTAACCCATTATTTGCTGAACATCGAAATCTAGTTGCCCAAGAAGGGGGCTATGCTGTACGAACAATCCCACAACATATAATGGCATTATTATTAAGAGGAGGCACACAAGCTGTCCGTGGTATATTTACTGCGGTAGACCGTAGTGTAGGTACATCCCTAGCTAAAAGATACAATGATTGGGTTAGAGCTGAAAATAGGGATGGAGGTATGGCAATCGATGGATTTCAACGTGCTTTAGATGCCTATGACAGGGTTTATCAGGCGATGCCAGCGAGATTCGAAAATTTTTTGACACTACCTTTCGCACCTGGTATGGCTGAATATAATGCTACAGAGGACAGAGTAAGAAATAAACCTGATGGAGATAGAATTGCCCAGGCGCGACGACAGTGGAATCCACATGTAAACGGGGGAGCTTATCCCCAAGCGCAGGTCGATATGGTAAGAGCAGCTAGAGGTTTTGTATTAGAAAATCCGATTCCTTGCTATCCAAGATTTCTAACTATGCATCCTCCAAATGCACCTGGGCCTTTACTTGCATATTACTATGCATTACATGGTGGACGACAACAATATTTAGCATCAGGTCGTGTGTGGTTAGAGACCGCCTTTGCCAGACTAGGTGCCGAGAATTTTGCACGCCAGATAGAACCTTTATTAGGAACCTTGGAACGTATTCATCAAAGAGCTCTTTCGCAGATACAAGCTGGGCAACTCCTAGTAGCGACGCCGCGCACGAAAAAAGAAGTAAATGAGGGTGGTTCAGGACGCTTGCAAGAAAAAATGGAGGCTTTGGCAAAACCCCCCGCTAGTAGTTTGCGTGCAAACCAACCGCCCGTGTACGGTCATGATTTTCGGGGCAACACTGCTTACCGTCAACCAGGAGTTGCCATGACTTCTGGGGAACAACTTCTCGCGGCATCCACTCCTCCGGAACCACTGGCCGTCACACAAGAACGATTACGACGTGAAAGAGAAGCTGAAGTTAGAAGGCGTCGTCAAACAGAAATAGCAGTTAGATCTTTACAGATGCTAAAACAAAACCGTAGCGATGATTGGATAAAAGGACTGAGGAGTAATTTTGTACAGGCAGCACGTGCTTTGTTTAACGGTAAACAAAACGAAAGGGGGGCGGAGAATTGGGCTGCCCTTCATGAATTGTTAAATGGCAAAATTGATTTAAAGAATGGACAAAGGCTTTCGGTTTTTCAACTTATTCTTCGGTTAAATATTTATAATATACACATGGAACTTCTTCAAAAGTTCATCGAACCTAATCCAAACCTAACTGCTGACCAAATAATGGGTGTACAATCAAACCTTCCTTTATTGAATTTATTAAGTCGTCGCATGAACCCTGGCGATGCTAGCAATGACTGGGATGGCGTAAGACTCATGCTTGGTTCTATTGGTGCTCAATTATTAAGGATGGCAAATGCGGCTAGAGCTGGTCAAGAAGTTACATTACCATTTGCCGGGAATCCACAGCTAGCCGATGGTCAATTGGCCAGCCTTGCTAACGCAATAAATGACAATGAACAATTGCGCGGGTTGATGACCTATGCTTCTAAATCTGAAAGTGGTTATAAAGCTGCGGAGACGCGTAAAAAACGAGGAGGGAAAAGAACACGTCGTCGTAAAATGAAACGCAAACGAACACGTCGTCGTAAAATGAAACGCAAACGAACACGTCATCACCGCAAAAGAAAAAAACACACTCGTAAACATTAAATAAATTTATTTCAAATGATTAAATAAATTTATACTTCACTAAGGTAATTAGTTGCCTTATTAATTCCATAAAATAAACCACCAAACAATGCGGTTTTAACTAAATAACCAGAAATATTATGTTGCCCGTCTTTCAAAAACAAAGCCGGAAAAACCTTCATAAATTTCTTTGTAAAAAAAGGCATTTGAAAAACGAAAAATAATGCCATTACAATAATTGGCATCTGTAATTCACTATATAATAAGTCTAATCTATCTTGTTCTTTTTCGGTATTTTTATTTTGTTGCATTAAAGATTCAATTGTGTCATGTTGGTCAATGTAATCTGTTTTTTGCGGGGGAGGAGGGGGAACATAATTTGGTTGAATTTGTGGATCTTGCATATGCTGGTGTGTTTGCATAGGAATATGACTGGTTGGTAATTGTGTCATACCAGTAGTTGATGCTTGTTGAAGACCAGATATAATTTTATTAATTGAGTCGGATGAAAGTTCGGTCTGTGCTATAGGAGGCTGTTGATTTGAATTCCCTCCGCCTTGCATTTCTGTTTTTTCTAATACAACTCTGTTTTGTTGTTCAACATTATTACCTCCTGGTAAATCGTCAATACTAGTAGAGTCTGAAGCCATATATAATATCTTATATTGATAGATGGCTCTTATTACGCAAATTCTATTGATTTCTTGGAATTCCTACAACTTTCCGTTTTTGGATTAAATTTATAGCATTTATTTTCATATTTAAATATCTGTCCTTTAATTTTATTTAATGGCGCTGCTTGAAATACCAAACAATTTCTTTTATTACAAGCTTTTCTAAATAATGTTGCTATCCCCAAACCAAGTAATATAGAAATCAAAATTTGACCTAAAGGACTGTATAATAATCTCTTAAAATTAATATTCATATATATACTTTACTTATTTAAATTTCTTTCCTTCTTGAATAGGATACTCTCTTACTAATTTTTTATTAGCTGGACAAGTAACCTGTTCAGCTTCAAAACCAAAACAAGTGCCGCTTCTATCTTTATATTGTATCTGATCTACGTTGTCTGGAGTAGGATAAACATAAATTACAGATGGTCTTGGGTTACCTATATATACTAAAAATAAACCAATTGTTAAACTAATAATAAATGCGGGGATATTAATAAATTTCATATATACTATAGTCTTATTTTTTATCCGAAATAATCTCTCCAAATTCGTATTCAAAGTCTAAATTTTGAAGTAAGGTTTTTACTTGTTTCATAATAAACATTCCACGTTCTTCCGTTTTATCCATCATTGTTACAGCATATTTACTTTCACGTATATTTGTCATTATTGGAAATATTTGTTCCGTATAAATGTTAATCGCTTGTTGCATTAAATCTTGTTTGGCTAAGACTTCATCTTCTTCCATATATTCTTTTACAAGACTTTTGAATCTAGTAACTAATTGTGTTAACTGTCGGTTTTTAATATTAAGATATTCTTTAATTGGAATATTTCTCACTGAATCTTCATCCTTAGTCGGTGCTCCTACTTTTATTGTATTTTCTGATTCAATCACTCCATTTATCATATCTAATTGTTTAACTAAACTTTTATAGTCTCTTTTACTTTCATCAAATTCAGAAGCTATTTGTTCTTCTGTACGTAAACCAAACAGTAAATCTAATTTTAAATCAATGATATTTTCTTTAGATACCTCGATATCTTCTTCTGATAAATCAGCTGCTTTAGTTAATAACATCCATTTTCCTCGTTTAATTTGTATATCTAAAGCACATGGAGATTCTGTATTACCACATTTAGCCGTTAAAATACCATTTTTATTAGTAAAGATTGTACCCCCATTTTGTTTACAATTAATACATTTCATTTTCATTGATTTAATTTTTTTTCTCATTTCCCTTAAACTTAAATCACTTTTGGTTATTTTATTTTTAGCATTTTTATATTTAGCATCATAGTCACCTTTTAATTTGTAATATCTTACAACTGCGGCTTGTACAGCCTCTGATTTTTTTGAAGGTGAGGGAGAAAGATTTGGGATTTCTTGAGGAGGACCATCGGGTGATTCTGGTTCATCTTGTTTTTCTTCAGGTGGTTTATCAAATGAATAATCAGGAGATATTGGTTCAATTTCCGGAGTTTTACTTTTATCTTCATCACTCATTTTCATCCAAGGACTATCATCATCACTCATTTATATTTATACAGCATAATATTTTTTATGTAATACTTCATAATCACTTTCAAATTTAGGAAGATTAGTAATAATTTCATTATTAATTTTTCTTCGTTCTTGTCTTAATGCTTTAATTTTTGTCATTACGTGTGCGTGGTCTTTCTCATTTTTTTTCTTTTTTTCTTCTGGGGTTAATTTGTGTCTTTTTCTATATGATAAAATTACACCTATTAACACCAATAATAACAAAAAGAAACCACAATTCCAAAGAATATTATAATAACTGCTTCTTTTATCGTGACATTGTTTTAAAGTTTCTCGTAAAAAATATTTGACTCCGGGTTCTGTTAAAGTAGGTGCTGCTACAAAATCCATTAATATAATAAAAGCAAAAAATGAAAAAAATAATACATAAATATTATATAAATGTATTCAGCTGGATTTTCAATTGGAATTTTTATTGGTTTAACAATATTTTACTTTGGGTTAAAATTCTTTTTAGTTGACAGAAAAGGACCACCCATGTATACAGGTATGATAACGACAGCATTGGCTTTTACATACATAATTGGTGTAATTGGTTCACAATTAGGAATTAATATTAGTAATACTAAAGAACATTGTCACGGTGTTCCTCAAATAGTAACCTCAATGATTTACACAATTATACCTAATTTTTTTATGCTTGGACTAATAATGGTTATTCTTAAAATCTTTCCTGGATGGAAAGAACCTTTTTCAAATACAATTGGATATTTAATTGTTAATTTAATGGGGTTAGGAGAAACTTTTTCTGAATTACTAAGACCTAAATTAGTAGGTAAAGGTAAAAAAACAGGAGGAGATTTGATTTCTATGATATGTGAAAATAAATCCATCATTATAAATCAAATAACACCTATGAACTATGAACTATTCTTAAATAGAATGGGTAAAGAAGGGGCACTTAAATCAAATTTCAAATCTAAACCAGCTTATAATAAATTATGGATGTTGGTTAATGCTAAAGATGCTATAGCAGAAATGATTTGGTATTTACTTACCGGGGCTTTGGCTATTTCAACAACATTTAATGCGTTACTAGATATTGAATGCGATATACCACCGGCACAAAGAAAAGCAGCTGCTGCTAAATTTGAAGCAGAAGTTGCTACCAAAGAAAGTGAAAAACCAAAGGAGAAATATTTCACTGTTCATGATTAAAACTTAAATTTAGGAATCGCTAAATAATACAATACAAACAAGTAACTAAAAATAGCCAATATTAAAGCAACTAACCAATTTGGAATGACTGTCTTTTTTTTATAACCAATACCAAATTGTCGTAATGAACCATCCTCATTATAAAGAAAATGAGGTGCTGCAAATTGAATACCGCAAAATATAATTACAAATATAATAATTGCGACTGATGTTATATTGCGACGAATAAATGATCTATACATAATTAAATTATATATAGATTTGTTTTTATTTATTAATAATTTAATAACCTTCATCCCCATCTCTATCTCCATAATCATCATCCTCTGGCATAGCATTAAACATAGCCATCATCTCAGCATTAACACGTTCTCTTTGTACTTGTTCTTCTATTGCTTCCAAACGATATATTTCACGATTTCTTTCAGTTACTTCATCGTTTCTATTTAATCTTAACTCCATCAACATATCATCTTCTATTTCTTGTCTTTCTTTATCATATTGTTCAGCATCATACTCATATAATGCCCTTGTTTGACCTAAACTCCAATCTCCTAATCGTTGATTCTTTAATATATTTTCTACTTCACGCTCTTCAACTGTTAAATCACCCAATCGTCTTGTTATCTTATTTTTCTCCTTTTCTTTTGCTTTCAAAACATTCCTTACAATATCTTCATTATTCAAATTAAATTTCTTTTTTTGTGTTTCCATTAAAGATATATATGTACCTAATAACTTGGCTATTTTCTTATTTAACTGTTCTTTTTTACCTGCTATAATTTGTTCTCGTACACTATCTTCCATACCACCATCATCTACTAAACCCAATAACTCAGATTGGTCTTCACCAATTACTTCAAGACCCATATCTATTGACCTAGTGTATATGTAAAAACTACATAGTAGGTAAAATTTCACCAACTTACTAATAATGTTTCCATTGATTATTGTTGATTCTACTGTATTATCATTAAGTATTATGTCTGCGAATAAATTAGTAGCATCTATTAATTGTATTAAATCCTTACTATTTTTTTGTATAAATTCTAAAATAGGAAATAAAGTCTTATCTTTGTAAAATTTTTGGAATGCTGATGTTTCACCAAATATCAAATCACGCACATCTTTTATGTGTCTTTCGCTAATTTTCCAATGTTTCGGAATAGGAACATCTTTATAATCAACACCTTTAATTATCATATTAGGAAATACTTGTAAAATATTTTTAATAAATGTATCATAAAAGGTAAAAATAGTTACACTTGTTTCATCTTCTCTTGTCAAATATATATCTTGACCACGCAATTTCCAATCAGTCATTGTATCAAAAAACCTTTCAACGCCTCTTGTTACATTAAAATTACTTAAATATGTTGTTATTTCTTCTTGAAAATGTTCAATATTTCTATCTAAGAAGGTATTCATAGCATTATAACTATCATCTTCACCTTGTCTAATTGTATCAAAAGTATCAATTAAAGATTGAAAAGCATCTAATATTTCAGGATTGCATATAACAGGAGTTTTCTTTTGTTTTAATTCTTCTATTTTAATCTCCAATAAACGTCTTTCACTTAAAATAACAGGATGTAAATTAATATCAACTATATTAGTAGCATTTACAGCATTTAAAATATATCTAAAATTATCTCTATTTATATCAATTCCTTCTTGTCGTAAACGCTCTATTTTATCTTTTATTGAACCTAAACCATTAATTCTCTTCATAATTGGATTATCACAAATTCTCGCAATTGTTTCATCAAATGGGATATTAAATTCACAAAATCTTAAGAACGAAACAAACATTGTTTCTTCTGAAAACTGTTCCATTGGATTTGCGTATCTTAAATGAGTATCTAATGGAGAGAAAATATAATTAATTGTTTCATAATTATCCACAACTGATAGTATTCGCTCTAGGTTTTTAACCATATTATTATATCGTCTAATACCACCCTCTTTATCAGCAAAATATAAAAGTGTCTCCCTTATACCCTCATTACAACAAGCATTTTCTAACATAGGTTCATCTGACAAATTTTTAAGTAAAGGAGCTTCTTTATTAATAACTCTTTGAATCAATTCTTGAATATGGAATGAAAAAGCAATTATTTTACCACGTAAAGAATTCAATTGAGCAAATTGACCGTCATTACCATTTTCAAGATTTGAAATTAGTACACTTTCAAATGTTTTACTAATGTTTGATACTTGTTTCATTTTTATATCAAATAAAGGTGGTAAAAACGTATTCCACTTTCCAACATCAAATAATTCTGGTATATCATCAATATCTACTCTTCTCTCCAAATACTGCCTTTTACTTATTAATTTTTGTTGAATTGTTGAATTTTCCAATATTCCAATAACGCGTTTCTTTAATTTTTCCGCATATTTATTTGTTACACTTTCCTCTTTTTTTCTAGTTACTCTTGGTAAAGCAGACCAAGGACGACTACTCTGTCGCAATTTTAACACAGCACAAACTAAATAAAGCAATGCTGATGTTTCGCCTTCTTCGTCTAATGGAAATCCGACGAATGAACGCACGCATCCAGGAAATGTTTTCTTGGTGATAATAGAAGGTATCATAGTTTGAATAGCAATCAAATAATAAGCTAACGTAAATACCAATAATGTATCGTCGTGTGCTTTCTCATAAGGAATAATTTTCTTTCCTGTTTTAGCTTGACGCGCTTTTTGTCTCTCCATATATTTTGATTTTGAACCTATATAATGATTGATTTCATTAGTAACCGCTCCTATTACAAAATCATATTGTGAATCAGTTTTAATTCCCAAACTTGTATCTAATGCTGCTAACACTCTGTATATCATTTCTGAATCCGGAGATTGTAATGAAGGCATTTCTTTATAACTCATATCAATCAATACTTCACCTATATCCTTTTCCAAAACTTCACGACTAACAACACGATATCCTGCTTCATCAAATCCTTCACTCTTATCATATTCTATAGTTCGAATAACATAACCACTATGTTTATCTACAATCTTATCTCCATCATCGCTTATCTGTCCTCTATCTGCACATATTTTTTCTAATACTGACACGTATTCTCCTCTTTGAAAGGCTAGTGCTAATGATTCATAAAATGTAGGTAATAACATTGTGTTTGTTTTTTTACAATAAAACCATTCGGCATTTTCCGGATCCGTTGGTGAATAAAAAGCATCTCTACAGAATTTATCTACAAAAGTTAAAATATCTGTTTGTTTTTTAACAAAATCACTTTGCGAAAGAATATGATCTCTTAAATTAGCATAAGGAGATACAATTACTTCTCTAGCTTGTAATGTATCACTAATTGATAATTTAAGTAAATCTGTTTTGATAAATTTATGTATATTGATTAGTTTTAAAGCTGGTAAAATACTAGTATAATACATTTGATTCTCTTGTAATGTTTTCATTAAATTTTCATATTCCATATTTAATTCTAGGTCAAATTGACTCATAATTTCTTTTGTTAAATCGCCTTCAACCTTTGTTCTATTAAGTTCAACCGTACCACATTCTTTATTTATTTGTAAGCAACTCTTTTTAATATTACAAAACATTTCACTATCCGGCGGCAATCCATCTAAGTTTGTATCTCGAACCCAAGTATTATCCGCACTTCTTTTATAATAAGCAAAATATAAACCCGATGAGGTTTCAATCAAAGCATAGTCTCCTTCTGTTACCCTTCTCTTGCCTTTTGTTAAGGCTTCCGATTCAATAATAGCTTGTTTTTGATTTAGTCCAACATTATCCATTAAATGTTTAAAAATAAACTCTCTGTAGGAATCATCATCCAAAACTTCTCTTGAATCTTTATATTCGTCTCCTATATCATAACGTGTAGTATCGTATTTTGAATCGAAATAAACATCTGCTGTATTATCATCTTCACGTAAATCATCGATATCAATATATTTTTTTGCCAATACAAAATTTTTACATTCTGTATTTTCATTTCTAGCTTTTTCTTCATCTTCTTTATTTTCCTTTTGTACTCCCTCAATAATACTTTGAATATCGATAGATTGATATAAATCTTTATCTTGTAATGCTAATGCTGTAGTAAATAAACGCATATTATCTATTGCTGTCATTGTATTAATCATTCTAACTGTATCAGAATCATTCATAGACAAACCATATAAATCAACAATATTATTTTCATTTCCTTCTTGGTACGGTAATAAACTTAATAAAATACTAAGATTTTCTCTTGGTATGTCTCCATATGAAGATTTCAAAAATTTTTGAATGTCGGTTGTTCTACTAATAAATTCGCGTTTAAATTCCAAAATTTGTTTTTCCATAAATTTCACTATAGTTTCATATTGTTTAAATGTAATATCGTCTGGATAAACTAAGAATGGTTCTAAGTATTGAATGTTTTGAAGATAGGATAATCCATGACCACGTTTTTCAATAAATTTTTTAATTAAATCAAATAAAACTCTGGTTTTTGGAACCATTTTCTTTAAAAAATCTTTGTATGCATTTTCTCCTCTATCACCATATCCTTCTTCTTCTAAAAATCGAATAGCTTTAAATCCTTCTAGAAAAGTATCCGCAGTATATTTTGGTCCCTCATCACTAGTTTCTGTTATTGTTTCCTGGATTACACTTGTATTTCTTTTTAAAATAGAGAAATAGTTAAACATAACTTTATTTAATTGTGCTTTTAATAGGATAGACGAAGTAGGTAAATTAATTCTTGAATATATTAATGCTGGTTCGGGTAATGTAAGGAATCCTGTAATATTCATTTTATCATTACTTGAAAATGGTACTCTAGAGGCTGTTTGTAATGTTTTCTTTAAATCTTTAGAGGTTAAATGACTAAGACTTTCATCATAACCAGTTAAAACAAAACGACATCTAACAGGTAATTCATTTTGTGCCGCAGTTGTGTAAAAATCTTCTAAGTTATCCATAACTGCTAAAATATTAGATTCTACAGATTTCTCAGTTATTACATTTGACTTATCTAATGGAAAAGTAAATGGTGTGAGAAGATCCTGTAAATTACGCATCAAATAAAAATATTTGTTTTGTCCATCTGGAACTCTATTATGTTTATATTCATCCACTAATCTTCTATATTCAATTTGTGTTTCAGCTAATGTAAGAGATATGAAATCATCATTGTTATCTTCATCATTAACATTAATATTATATAGTTTTTTTCGATTTTTCACAATTGGTAGTATCCAATATAACTTTTTATTTAATTGTTCTAATCTCTCCACTAAAGGTTTATATTGGGCAGTTCTTATAACTGGATTGTCTGTACCATCCTTATCTATGAAAGAAAACATATCTTTTAATTGTTTGAATCGTTCAATCATGTTATGAATTTTATTTAATACAACAGGTGTTCTTTGAGCCGTAGGGATAGAAGATAACAAATCATCTAACAAATCGTTTGTTTGAGTCTGCATACCAAACCTTTTTTCCGTTTCTTTTACAGGAACTAATTCTGTAATTGCTTCTAATTCTTCTCCAAAAGAAACAGCATCAGCGTCTAACAAAACTTGTTTTAAGTTTGCCTTAACATCAAGGACTGGTTGAATATCCATTAAATCTTCTTCATGAGTATCTGATTCATCTTCTTTTTCAGGTGAAATTTCTAAATCTGGAATTTCTGCTTTTTGAGCAGGTGGTTCAAAAGTTCGAATGTTTTCAATTGGTAAATCCAAAGGAATTCCTTTATAACCAAAATCAATGTAAATTTTCTTATTATTCCCATAGGTTGTAATTTCAATCATATCTTCTTCTAAATCCGTAATTTGTCCATTAACAGTTAATGGTACTTCTCCTCCAAATTGAATACTTATCCAAGCCCCGGTAGTTAATCCGTTTTGTCTAGCATATCCAACTTCTTCTGGACGACTTAAAATCTCTATACTTTGAATGCTTTCATCAGTGAAATTACCTTCTAGTATATCTAATACATATTCTGCTAATGTATCGGGGTCAACAATAGTGGCTCTGTTTTTATCTAAATAATCAATGTAAAATGTTTTTCCATCTAAGTCACTATTATCGGGGGCATTCATTTTAATAATATCTCCTAATTCTAAATAAAATTCTTCTTGTTGTTCTTCTGTAGACATTACCTTATAATTATAGTAGAAATTATCTCAAGGAACGAAAAAGAGATTTAAATCTAATTAAAGAGAAATATCTTTACTATATAAATCATGGCATCCTTATCCTTCGACCTAGCTAATTTTATTGACTTGGCACAATTGCCAACCGTCCCAAAAGGATTATTTACTAAAAAAATGGCAATTTCATATGATGAAGAATCTCAAGAAAAAACAGACTGGTATTTTGTTCAGTATATAAAACATAACTTATGCCAAACTACCTACAAAACACACGGTTTATTTCGTTCTGTTTTGACAGATGGTAAAAAGATACATGTTTATTCGCCACCCAAATCACTTCCTTTTGCTATGATGAAAGATGAAAATTATGATGATTATGAGTTGGAAGAATTGGTAGAAGGTACTATGATTAATTTGTTTTGGAACAATTATTTAAATGATTGGGAATTGGCGACAAAAGGTAGTATAGGTGGTAGGTATTCATTTTATCAAGATAATAAGAAAACGTTTCGAACAATGTTTTTGGAAGCTTTAAATTATCAACATATGGAATTGGAAAATTTAAATAAAGATTTGTGTTATTCATTTATTGTACAGCATCCGGAAAATAGGATAGTAATACCTTTTAAAAATCCTAGAATTGTTTTGGCAGCGGTTTATAAAATCGAAGGAACTAAGATTACAGTATTAGATAAAAGAACATGTAATGTTCCAAATGTTATATTGCCTAAAACATTATCTCAATATACAGATTATAAAGGACAAAATTGGGATGACCTACAATCTTATTTTAATCAAATGAATTTAGATTACCGTGTTGTAGGTGTTAATATTTATAATCCCAAAACAGGGTTTCGTAGTAAATTAAGAAATCCAACGTATGAACATGTGCGTCGTCTGAAAGGAAATAGTCCTAAGATACAATTCCAGTACTATTCGTTAAGACAAGTTGGAAAAGTCCATGAATTTCTCCAATATTATAATGAGTTTAGACCAAAGTTTACACAATTAAGAAACGATTTACATAAATGGACTGACCAATTGTGGAAAAATTATGTTAGTTGTTATGTTAAAAAAGAAAAACCTTTATTGGAGTTTCCTAAGAAATTTAGGGCGCATATGTTTAATTTACATCAAATTTATTTGAATGATTTGAGGGAATTAGGACATTACATATCAAGACAAATTGTTATCAAATATGTAAATGCTTTAGAACCAGCTAAGTTAATGTATGCTGTAAATTATGATTTGCGTTGTCATGAAATAGATGAAAAAAAAGCTAGCGTGAAAACAGAGAACTAACTGTCGAATATGTCTTTTTTCGATAATTTTTCTTTTGTTTTTTAAAGACATTTAATGTTTCATTTTTATCTAAAATCGGAGTAAATTTAAGAAGAGAATAATAATTCTTGGTACTAAGCATATCATCATCAATTAAATAAGTTCTAATATCTGACTTATGTTCATGTACTATAACAATAACTTTACATGGATTTATAAATAACATTCCAACCTTTTCTAGTTCTATTTTAAAAACATTTTCCGCGCCCATTCTATTCTGCACGTGATCTATTAATTTATATTCTATATTAATAGGTGATTGAAATATGAAACTATCGTATGATTGATAATATTTACCATCTCCTCTTTTTATAAGTGGACTAGTCATATCGTATTCATGTCTAGTTAATGAGAAACCAATATTAGGATGTTGTTTTAAAATATTAATTAATTGTTCATCACAGTTTCTTAACCATATATCAGCATTACTAATCATACAAATTTCTCCTTGTAATCGATTAGCTATTTTTAAATAATCAGCGTAAGTTGGTTGCTTATTCAATAAAATTAGCTGTATTTTTCCTTTTGGATTAATTTTTTCTTTTAAAAAATCCAGATCTTCTTTTTTTTCTATACATAAATAAATTTTTTTGATATATCTAGAATTAATATTGTTTGTTAAACATTTTAATAATTCATTTTGCCTTTGAACTTGTTTTGGAATAAAAAATGATGTTATTAAATTAATCATTGATGTACTATGTTAATGTTTAATTTCAGCTAATTTAACTAAATTCAGCCATAATATTTGTTAAAATTTCAATAGCATTGTTACAACCAAATCGCATATTTGACACTACAACTTCATTATAGCCATCATTTCCATCTCTTTCTATCATACCCATCCTTATTACACTATCTTCATCGTGTGGATGATTTTTTCTAAATCCGACATATGTTAGATTTTTCTCTGTTTCTCCTTGATAATTATTTTTATGAAGCATATATTCAATAATTTTTCCCACAGTATAACCGGTATTAATAAGTTTAATATCAACAGAATTAGGAATAGTAGATATAGACTTTTCAATGATGCCTGCGTCTTCGATAGTATCGTGAATGTTTTTCAGCTTTTGAATAAGAATTTCACATGCTTTCTGTACCAATTCTTCATTTGTATAAACACCAATGGTTTCTAGTTTAAAATCAAAACTATCTTTTTTGAAATATCTCAATCCTTCATGATTGTACCAATTTTGTTGTAGTAATGCTAAAACATCAGGGTCGGCTTTTTCCTCTGCTGAGATTTCAGCCAACTTATTTTGCCAAATTTGGTCTTGTTTCATTTTGTCTACTGTAAATTTATAAGCACATGTTGAAGCTACATTAAATGTTCCATCTTCGCTTGCTGTATGTAGTGACATTTTTGCGCTAATGGATAATTCTTCGCCTGGTGCTATAGTAGATACTTTAGGTCGTAGTCTAGCAAAGACAATATAATCACCTGTGATAGGACAAGGTGGGAAGATTTTTCTAACAGCGCTTTCTTGAAGATATTTTCCTGAAGATATATTTTTAATTTTAAAATGCTCAGTAGTAACATCAATAGTATTTTCTGATTCATTTTTCATATTGATTTCTACTACTAGTTCTTTGTATGGCAATGACGCATCTGAAATATGAATTGGAATACAAGAGAGACGTTGTTTAAGAACCTCGTTATTTAGTCTTGTAGTGTTAGTATGAATGTCAGCGTCATTTTGATCATGTGGAAAACAGTGAAAGACCAAAGTAGGAATATCGGAAAGAATGATACGCCTAATTCCGTTGATAAACGAAACATTAATACCTTCAATTGTGAAGTCTAAAATTCCATTTTCTTCACCCTTAAATGAAAGCAAGGTACTATTTTTCGATTGTTCTTGTGTGGCGATGGATTGCATGATTTACTTATACATAAAGAATATATTATTATATCAATTTTTTTGTGTTATATATCTATTTTTCAATTACTTTTATAATATTAGATGAGTTCGGTCTTATATTATAGTAAATTTTGTAATCATTGTAAAGAACTAATAACAAGAATAGCAAAAACAAAGACAAAGAATGAATTGCATTTTGTTTGCATTGATAATCGTGAAAAACATAAAGACGGTACAACTAATATTATTCTAGAAAATGGACAGAGGTTATTATTACCTCCGAATATTAAAACAGTTCCATCTATATTATTATTACATCACGGAAATCGAGTTTTAGGAGGTATTAAGGAGATTCTTCATTATCTAAAACCAGGAGAAGAAATTATTATGAATCAAGCTACAAATCATAATGGAGAACCTCAAGCTTTTTCATTTTGTGAAATGGGAAGTAGTTTATCTGATAATTATTCTTATTTAGATATGTCAGCAGAAGAATTATCCGCAAAAGGAAACGGTGGGTTAAGACAAATGCATAGTTATTGTACTATTAATCAAAGTGACTCCATAGCTACACCTCCTGACGATTACGAACCCGATAAAGTTGGTGCTGTAGATTTAGGAAAATTACAAATGCAACGGGCGAATGATGTTAGACAAAAACGTTAATAATTATTTAAAAAAATCATTATATGATACATATAATTATCATGAGTATATTAAAAGCTTTTACTGGACACTTAATGGAATTTGCCAAAGAAATTAAACGGGTTTTTCCCGAAGATGCTGATTTACGCACCGGGTATATTTTTTTAGAAGGATTAGTTAAAATAAATCCCAAATCTGTTATTCTTGGTTGGAAAGAATGTGTCAATGATCTTTATAAAGATGAAATTTTGGCTGGAAATTTAGACTATTTTATTAATAAAGATTACAATAAAGATTTAGAAGGTTCTCAAAATAAAGGACGACTTTTAAAAACAATAGATTCATTTCGAGAAAAAGTGAAAAATATGGGAGATGATAATAAAGAAAAATCGATGAAATACCTTCAGAATTTAACGAAATTGTGTAATATGTATTTTCAAAATAAATAAGAGTTTAGTTTCACTTAAATAATTTGTTTGATTTAGATATATAATGTCTGAATCAAATACTGAAATTCCAAAAGAATTTTGCAAAGTAAGCAAAGATTTCATTACTGATATTTTAACCACGTTTCCAGAGTACAAAGAATCTTTACATGAAGGATTAATTGATATTTTACAAGAAAATAATGATACCGCAAAAGTAAGAGAAGTGTTTGATTATGTGAAAGATATTTATCCAGAGAGATTTTTTGATTTGCTTTACCAAAATCAAGAAATTTTCACAGATGAAAGTATTAATACAAAATTCTTACCAAATATAGAATTTGCTGAATTATGGAAACAAGATATTTCAGATAAAACAAAACTTGTTATTTGGAAATATCTTCAATTACTTTTATTTGCTGTAGTTAATAATGAATCAGATGGCAAATCGTTTGGTGATACAGCAAAGTTATTTGAGGCTATAAACGAAGATGAACTTAAAAATAAATTAGAGGAAACAATGGAACAAATGGCAAATATATTTGATATGAGCGGAGATACACCTTTTACACCTGATATTTCTAATATTAATCCTAGTGATTTGCCTAATCCTGAAGAATTACATAGTCATATTAACGGAATGTTACAAGGTAATTTAGGTAAATTAGCAGCAGAAATTACTGAAGAAACAATGAAAGAATTAAATACAGATGTATCCGGCGCAGATTCGGTTGGAGACATTTTTCAAAATCTTTTTAAAAATCCAGGTAAATTAATGTCTATGATTAAAAAAGTAGGTAGTAAGCTTGATTCCAAACTAAAATCAGGCGAACTTAAGGAAAGTGAAATTATGCAAGAAGCAATGGATTTAATGGAGAAAATGGAAAAAATGCCCGGAATGGCAAATATGAAAAATATGTTAAATCAAATGGGTATGCCAGCAATGGGAAAAAACAGCAAAGTTAATATGGGAGCAATGAAAGGAAGATTAAATCAAAATATGAGAGGCGCAAAACAACGCGAAAGAATGTTGCGTAAATTAGAACAAAGAAAAGCAGCTAAAAAAGACGACCAAATCAAACTATTACAACAGCAATTAGCAGCTGCTAAAAGAGCAAATCAAAATACCAGTCAAACAAATCAAATTGTAGAAACTAATACTAAAAAGAAACGTAGAAGGAAAAAGAAGAAACGCCCAAATAAAAAATAAATAGAAATATATATATCATGAGCGATACATTTTGGTTAAATAATCCATTAATATTAGTTGATAAAAAACATATTACAGAAATTTTTCCAATCGGAAAATTAAGTTATGTAGCAAAATTAAACGCATTAACAAGAGTTATTATTATTCTCTCCATTTTAGGATATTTAATGACAAAATCTATGAAGGTTCTCATAAGTGCTGGCGTAACTATTGTTGTTATAGCTATGATTTACAAAGTCCAAAAACATAAAAACGCAAAACATAAAATAAATACCAAAGATTTAAAAGAAGGTTTTGCTAGTTGTGCTAATTATAAAAAACACCAAACAAAATTTACACAACCTACTAAAAAAAATCCTTTGATGAATGTTTTATTACCTGAAATTAGTGATAAACCTAAACGTAAACCAGCCGCTCCTTCCTTTAATAGAACTGTTGAAAAAAAGATTAACACAAAAGCGGGAAACGTTGGACCTGACCCAAGATTGTTTTTAGATTTAGGAGATAGTATTAGTTTTGAACAATCTATGAGAAATTTTTATTCAACCCCCAATACCAAAGTATGTAATGACCAAACAGCATTCGCAAAATTCTTATATGGAGAAATGCCATCTTGTAAAGAAGGTAATGAATTCCAATGTATGAAAGATAATCAACGATACACACTTTTTTAAATAATTAAAAAATAAAAATCTTCTATATAATTATATAACAATGGCAACTGTTTCTAATTATATGTTTTACGATTTGTCACGCATTGGTGATGACCAGTGTAGTATTTCAGGAAGAGACCAACAAAACAACGAATTTGGTACTTACACAACAACCAACTATTTTGCTAATTGGTGTGGAATGAAAAAACCAATCGAGTTTGCTACTGAACAACCTGGTATTTTTTACAATGGTGGTGAACCTTGTGGTGCTGGTGGATGTAATGTGAGTTATGACTCAAAATTGAAAATTGGAACTATTCAAACTCATCCCAAATGCAGAATTAGTCTTTACCAACGCCCATTTGCTACTGTTCCATTTTTAGGAAGAGGACCTCCACGCCCTGTTATTGAATCTCGACTTCAGCAAGGAGATTACACCGCCGAAACCAAAAGCTGTAAAACTGTTACAGAAAAATCCTTTGAAGAATTATGGGATACTCCTCTTGTACCTACACTTCAAGCCACTATTCAAAATCCAGCTAATTTAGTAGAAGGTGTTGCTGCTAACGGATGGATTAGAGGTGGTCTTCCAAGCAGAGAAATCACACGCGACAGAGATTATCTTTCCCGTCATCAATAATTTAAATACATCTTTCCAATTATTATTATATGTATCATTCCTCCTATGACCTTACATATAATGAATCCCCAGACGACGATTTATACCGCAAACAATTACTAGATGTATTTTTTTTAAAAGAATACGATGGCGATAAAATAAATAATACTGTTAATAATATTATTAAACCACTAATAAAACCTCATTTTAAAGAAGTTTTTGAATATATGAACAAAGAAAACGAATTACCTATACCTTTAGATGATTATACTTGTATTATATTACTCTTATCATGGGAATATTTTTACTTGTTTCATCGATGTATTGGAGAGATTAAATTAAATAATGTACAAAATAGTATCACAAACTTACTTTCTGAATTAAAAAAAACTAAAGAAAAAAAATCTAGTTAATACATATATGACTTCAACAAGACTAGTTAATGATAAAGGACAATATTGTCAACAACAAAGAAATATGCGATTATCAGAACAATTTGCTCTTTACAAATACAAATGTATTTCAAATCAAAGTGCTATTCCTTGTGTAGGAATAAATACTCCAATGATGACTAACGGATATAATAATGGTATTCTCTCCAAAAACGCATCAGATATTGAAAGTGCTCTTTTTGGTATTGGTTCTACAAATTTAGTAAAAGCAAAAGAACCTGTTGTAGCACAATTAAATTGCTTACCGGGAAAAAAATTCTTCAATAGACCCGAAGCATTTGTACCAGAACCTTTAGTTGTAGAGAAATTTCAAAGACCAGTTGGACCATTTTGTTAAAATTATTATTGCTTCTACAATATATATGTATAGAAGCTATAATCAATATTTTAATGACAGAATAGATTTTTGTTGCTGTCCCGGTCCTACTGGACCTACAGGACCTAGTAATGGAAATGGACCACCCGGTGATACCGGTCCTACTGGACCTCAAGGAAATACAGGTATTGGGGTTACTGGTCCAACTGGTCCACCGGGCTCAGCTTCTTCGGCACAAGGTCCAGCTGGTCCAACGGGAATTCAAGGTGTATCAGGACCAGACGGACCTAATATAATAGGACCCGAAGGTGCTGAAGATTTTGAACACGAAGTATTTTTCGGTTCAAGTACTAGTATATTATTTGCAAATCAACAACAAGGAAGAAGTTGGCAAAACACACCACAACCAAGAAATTTTGCTTTTTTACATCCAGGCTGGGGTGGTAGTCGAAATGCGTATGATTTTAATCCAGCTTCTTTTATCTTTGGTGGAATACCTTTATCTACAGGAGTTAATGAACCTACAATGCCAAACTCTGTTCAAGGACTTTTTAATAAACTTCCAGCACCCCCTTTGTGTGCTACAAATTATGAAACTGAATTTACGGGGTCAGGAACAACTCTTGATAAATATAAGGTTAGCAAACCAGGCGCATATATTAAAGAAATTAATTGGGAATTCAATTGGGAAAATAACCGTTTGCCATATTATGGTAATCCATCATCCGGAACCACTGTTTTAAAAATACATATTTGGACTTATTGTAAAATTAGCACAGGCCCTGGGCTGGGTTGGCAAACTTCATCGCCTAGTTTATTTCCAGCAGGTTCAAGTACAGCAAACCCACCTATTATAGGTGCCAATGGAAGTGGATTAGCTGTCGATGGTTTCATTCCTTATGGATATGCTGTTATTGATCTTTTGGGTAAAGTTAGTCTCGGTGGTGGGTTAGAGTTGGATTTACCGTCTTGTGGTTGTTTTGAACTACCTGTACCATTATATTTAAACTGTGCTAAATATCAACCTCTTAATAACCCTACACCAGATGTATATGAGGAATATTCAGTTACAAATCCTATTTCAGGAGTTACAAATACAGCCGCTACTGGACAAAATAACGCCATTTCAGTAGCCATAGAATGGGTAGTCCCATCAAGTGTCACACCTGCGCCTATTATGAACGGTTCTATTAGCATTGGTTTAAGAATATTTAAAACTTAATAATACATTTTGTATAATAACTATATATGCCTCGTAAATATTTTAGGAATTATAAAAAACAATCCAAAAATAAACAGTCATGGACCAAATGTTGTAGAGGACCAACAGGACCACCTGGTGGAGGAAGAATAGGAGGAACTGGACCAAGAGGACCAACTGGTCCAGCATCAAATCCGCTTGGTCCTACAGGACCACAAGGAATAACAGGACCTCAAGGACCAACAGGACCGCAAGGACCAACTGGACCACAGGGACCTACTGGAGATTCATTTACTGGAGACACAGGACCACCTGGTGCTATTAATGATACTATTTTCTTTGGAGCATATTCTTATGGTTATAGACAATTAAGAGACGAATTTGTTAATGCTGGCGCCGAAGGATATCCATATTGGTATAGTAAGGGAAATTTCGATATATCTGGTGTTTCTGATACTTCAGCTTATCAACAACCTTTCGGTGGTGGTGGCTGGTTGTTTCCAGGTTTTGGTTCAAGTTTATCAACATATATAGGTACCAGAGATGTAGGCGGACAGGGTGTCACATCACTTGGAAATTGGTCTTTTACTATGGGAGAACCATTTGCTTACAGAATGTTAGTAGCTCCTGGTTTAGCTAATCCACCGGCCCTTCCTGGAGCTATAATTAGTGACACTACAACTCCAGCTGCTGCGTGGAAAGGTGCCACGCCGCCTGCTTTATGCTTACCATATACAGAAACGAAGATCAAAAAAATAGGATGGTCATTTAATGGAAATAGGGCAAGTGGAACAGGTATTATATCTGGCGCTGCACCACCTTTTGATGGAGGCAGTAATACATCCAGACCAATTTGGTCAAACGGTAGTGACGGACAAGGTGTTCGAATTATGATTTGGAATATGTGTCATGGTAGTTTAATTCCTGAAGATAATAATTTTAGACCGGTTTCCACCATACAAGTAGAATTTATAGATATAGATCCTGTAATAAACCCGTGTGGTTGTCATACTTTACCAAATACAATTACAACATCAGCTCAACGAAATACCATAGCAGTTAAAATTCGACCAATTATTAATCCACAAAGTTTGGGTACAGATAGAACTATTTCTGATGATTGTTGTATTAGTATTTCTATTTTTCTAGATGATATTGTTATTTAATAAATTATATATTATTAAACAAATATATATTATGTCTCGTAATGGAAGATTTTTTAACTATGGAAATTATCAAAGAAAACTAAATAATAAAATTTGTTGTGTTAGAGGTGATATTGGACCTAGAGGACCAACAGGAAGCGCATATTTAGCACCCTTTACCGGACCGACAGGACCAGCTGGTTCATTTGGAACTTCAAGTAACACTGGACCAACTGGAATCGAAGGACCGCCTGGAGAATTAGGACCAACTGGCACAATTGGTCCGCAAGGACCGCAAGGACCACAAGGAGTAGGATTTGTTGGACCAACAGGTCAAACAGGTCCAATTAGTCACTTTAAATCTTTATTTTTTTCAGCTTATTCTGATCCATGTGGAAATATTGGAGGAACAAATTTTGGACCAACCAATACTGGTTTAGGTTCTTTATTACCTAGTTTTTATGGAAATTGGTGTCAAACTAATAAAGCAGAATACTTTTTATATCCTGGTCATGGTGGCTCTGTTGCAGGAACTTATTTATTTAGGGGAATTGGGTCTCCTTTTAATACGAAAGATGTATGGGATGCTAGTGTTTTAGCAAATGCCGCAGCACCAGGATTAGTTGGTCAGATAAATGTCCCGGTTCCTTTTGCTACTATAACACCTCCTATAAATGGTACAGCAAAAACACTTCAATTAGGTTGGGCTTTCAATGGAGAAGAACAACTGACTTTAGCAGACCAAAGTATTCTGGGTACAAATACGCTTCCTCCTAATGTTTTACCAGATAGAATTGAAGTAAGAGTTTATGTTTTTTGCTCACAACGACAAAATATTTTAAATGACCCAGTGCTTGACCCTTCCCAACCTATTCAAGACACGGATTACAGTTGGACCAATGGAATCTTTGACCCGGCATTTACATTAGTTGCCAAAACAACTATTTTCCCAACCCCTTTTGTTAGATGTGGTGTTGCGGCTTTTAGAGACGATGTAGAAGCTACATGCGGACCCGCTGCTAGATTTTCAGTAGCTATAAGTATAAGAAACGCATCCAATAATTGGATTAATCCTATACCATATATAGGAAATATAGCCATGTCTGTATTATTTTCGTTTAGCAACTAAATTTTATAAGTATTTTATATATAATGTCTAGTTGTAAAAAATGGAACTCATGTAACGACAAATGTAAAAGAAATAGTGGTGGTGGCCGCGGCGGGAATGGTGTTATCGGAAAAGATGGAGCCACTGGACCTACTGGACCTACTGGACCTCAAGGTATACCGGGTACAGCAGTAAACACTGGTGCTACCGGACCGCAAGGTCCTACCGGTCCATCACCCACCGCTGGTTTAAATGCCATGATTCCTTACGAACCTTATAATCAAAATAACTTATGGTATGATGCTGTTGATTTTGGTACTAGTTCAAATACTACTACTACATATATCCAGTTTACAGCGCCAAGTACAGGATATTATACAAAGGCTAGAATGCTTACAAATGTTGGTCCAGCCGGGGGTGATGCGGTTGGGAAAACTATCCAAGTAAGAATGGGAGTTTATGATAATTCGGGAAATTATGAACCCTTTTTTCCTTTTCCTGGGCCGAATGGTGCATATGGTAATCAAGGTATTCCATATAAAATTTTAGGTCAAGGAGTTTTAGATATTAGTGGTGTTAGTGGCGAAAACCATAAATATTTAGATATTTCATTAAATCCAGTCGCAAATTTAAAAATGAATGAAAATTATTGGTTTGCTTACAGTACTTATTGTGCTGGTCTTACCAGTACTCAACAAGCTAATATTTTTGCTAGAGGAAACATGAACGCTCCCGGCTACACCGGTGGTAATTTCGGTAGAGGTAATTTGCTTTCGGTTCTAGATATTAGTCGCAATTCTACCCAAGGAGGACCTGCTGGTGGTGGCAATGCTAATATGAATGATATAACTGACCTTTCTGGAGCGCCTCTCCAATGGTCTTTTAATAATACTTGGTTTAGATTATATGATGCTAGTTCTAGTTTCTTAGTTGGACCAGTGGGACCAACTGGTGAGTGCGGTTGTACTGGAGGATTTGGAGATACAGGACCACAAGGACCTACTGGCTTACAAGGACCTACAGGCTTACAAGGACCAGTAGGACCATCTCCATCCGCTGGTTTAAACGCTATGATTCCTTATCAACCTTACAATCAAAATAACGGTGATAAACTTGCTATTAGTTTACCAAGTCCTGAAACTTCTACTTTTATACAGTTTATAGCACCCTCCAGTGGATTTTATAAAACTGCTAGAATGTTAACAAATGAACTGTTGCCGTTTCCTGATTTGTCAGGTGCTAATATTAAAGTAAGAATGGCAATTTATGATAATTCTGGTTCATATAATCCACTAATAGGTCCTATAACAACAAACCATGGTATACCATACAATGTTTTAGGACAAGGAGAAATTGATATTAGTGGCACTTCTTCTTTTCGTTTTAAATATATTAATGTTGATTTATCAGGAATCCCAACTTTAATTGCTAACCAACCATATTGGTTTGCTTATAGTACATATGCTACAGAAGTTGGTGGCTCAACTTTGTTGACAGCAAATATATTTGATCTAGGAAGTTTATCCAATCCGGGAAACGACTATTCAGTTTTAGATATTAGTAATAATAGTAGTAATAGTCTTAATGGTGGAGGAGGATTAAACCAATTTACTACAATACAAGATGCGGATGCTATAACTATTAATTCCAACAATAGAAACAATGCGTGGTTTAGATTATGTGATCCTAGTTCTAGTTTTTTAGTTGGTCCACAAGGTCCAACTGGTATTTGCGGCTGTACGGGAGGATCGGGAGAGACAGGGCCACAGGGACCAACCGGAGAACAAGGACCCACTGGCGCAGACAGCACAGTTACAGGGCCACAGGGACCAACCGGAGAACAAGGACCTACTGGAGCAGATAGTACTGTAACTGGACCACAAGGACCTACTGGCGCAGACAGTACTGTAACCGGACCCACTGGAGAACAAGGACCTACTGGAGCAGATAGTACAGTAACAGGACCTACAGGAGAACAAGGACCTACTGGAGCAGATAGTACTGTAACCGGACCCACTGGAGAACAAGGACCTACTGGCGCAGATAGTACAGTAACAGGACCTACAGGAGAACAAGGACCTACTGGCGCAGACAGTACTGTAACCGGACCCACTGGAGAACAAGGACCTACTGGCGCAGATAGTACAGTAACAGGACCTCAAGGTCCTACCGGTGCTGATAGCACGGTAACCGGACCTACCGGAGACCAGGGACATACTGGCGCGAATGGTTTAGATGGTAATTCATATTTATGGCAATTTGAAAACTCTATAGGTGCTCCAAATGCAGTACCAGCGAGTTTTAATACCAATTCTGATTTATCTAAAAATTTAGTAACTACAATAAATATAAATAATTATTCAGCGCTGCCATCCTCTGGTCCACCTGGACCTTTTAGACCATGGCTTATAAATATGAAACCAAATGATATTATTTATATTAGAAATCGTGACGAAGCAACATTTCCAAATGATTTTGCCTATTATTTAATTCAAAATACAACAAATAATACTTGGTATTCAATAATAAATGTAAATCCACTTCTTGCTACCAACGACCCCTCTTCACAATTTATAGACGGACAAGTATACAGCATTGGATATGTATCGTCAGGTAATACCGGTTCACAAGGCCCAACAGGAGAGCAGGGACCTACTGGAGCAGATAGCACAGTAACAGGCCCTACTGGAGAACAAGGCCCTACTGGCGCAGATAGTACAGTCACAGGACCTACTGGAGCAGACAGTACTGTAACTGGACCCACAGGAGAACAAGGTCCTACGGGAGCAGATAGTACTGTAACCGGACCCACTGGAGAACAAGGACCTACTGGAGCAGATAGTACTGTAACTGGACCTACAGGAGAGCAAGGACCTACAGGTTTGCAAGGTCCAACAGGAGCTGGTTCACTAGATATAAGTGGTCAATGCTGGTCAGAATATATTTATTGGGATACCAGTGGGAATGGTAGTTGGGAGGTAGGTGGTGGTGTCACAGACCTTTCAAGAGTACACATTGCTTGTGATGCTGGCAAAACAAATCAAGGTCAATGGGGAATAGCAATTGGTGGTGCTGCCGGACAATCAAACCAAGGTGCTCGTAGTATAGCTATTGGTCGTAACGCTGGTGCGTTGGACCAAAGTAGTAACACAATCGCTATTGGACTTGATGCTGGTGCTATTAGGCAAAAAACGGAAAGCATATCGATTGGTACAAATGCGGGAACAAATAATCAGGCAAGTCAATCCATAGCAATAGGACAAGAAGCGGGTAACATTACACAAGGACCAAGAAGTATTTCAATGGGTTATCAAGCAGCAAAAAATAATCAAGGAAATAGTGCGATTGCTATAGGAAATAACGCAGGAAGGTATGATCAAAGCAATAATGCGATTGCTATAGGAACATTTGCCGCCGGGTTTACTGGACCACAAGGAGGAGATTCGATAGCAATCGGACATAAAGCAGGTTATAGTAACATGGATGCTAGTTCTATTGTTATAAATGCCACAGGCTCCGATTTACCTTCTACTGGTACTGGTAGATTTCATGTAAAACCAATAAGACAAGATACAAGCAATAATATATTATTCTATGACCCCAATACAGGAGAAATAACATATGATTCAAGCGGGAATATAAGCGGATTAGGCCCAACAGGAGCTCAAGGCCCAACAGGAGCTCAAGGACCTACCGGCGCTGATAGTACTGTAACTGGACCTACAGGAGAACAAGGACCTACGGGAGCAGACAGTACTGTAACTGGACCTACAGGAGAACAAGGACCTACGGGAGCAGACAGTACTGTAACTGGACCTACAGGAGAGCAAGGACCTACTGGCGCAGACAGTACTGTAACTGGACCTACAGGTGAGCAGGGACCTACTGGAGCAGACAGTACTGTAACCGGACCCACTGGAGAACAAGGACCTACGGGAGCGGACAGTACTGTAACTGGACCTACAGGTGAACAAGGACCTACTGGCGCAGATAGTACTGTAACCGGACCCACTGGAGAACAAGGACCTACTGGCGCAGATAGCACAGTAACAGGACCCACTGGAGAACAAGGACCTACTGGAGCAGATAGTACTGTAACCGG
>WLWF01000038.1_pt1 | contig 110706 bp, 154 predicted proteins | sample 6718331 | NCBI WGS metagenome assembly WLWF01 (sample SAMN12718692, study PRJNA515312) | sponge metagenome | isolation source: marine sponge | host: Mycale hentscheli | place: New Zealand: South Island, Marlborough, Capsize Point | collected 2003-05-01 | reverse complement strand
TTAGTGATGATTATTATGTATTTACAACAGCACAAGAACGAGAAGAATTTATTAATAGGGGGACATAAAATGAAAGTAAGAATAATTAATCATGTAAATTATACCGAGTATGCAGAGGTTGAAGTCAAAGACGAAGATGAATTAGATAAGATGTATGAGTACGGTTTTGATGAGGGAATAGATTGGATACATGGTAAAGACTATGGTGAAACCACATACGAAATATTAGATGAGGAGGTGAAAGATGAAACTTAGATTAAAAAATAAACCAATTGTAAGTGTAGATAATGTAGTGCGAGACGGGGAATTTGAATTTAATAAAATTTTATTAAAATATTTTCCGCAGTCAGAAAGTGGTGAAGAAGACATTTCTTTAAGTATTGAGTGGTCAATTATAAACGCTCAAGTAATAGAAACATGGTGGCGATTAAATGCTAGCCATTTATATGATTTAAAATTAAGCAACGGAACAATATTAAGAGGAGCAGAGGAAAATGACAATAACCGAAGATAGATACCTTACAGAAAACGGAGTTAATAAAAGACAACGAATTGTTTTTTTAACAAAGATTAACACGGCTTATATGTTAAATGATGATGTACTTATGGTAACCGCCTTGAACCCTGATTCGTGGGACGTGGCTCTTGATGAGTATGGTGATGAGAACTGGTACGAGATAGATGAACGAGAACCTATGACTATGGATACTATTATGATAGTGCAAAAAGCATTAGGCATAGAATTTGTTTTTAAAAACCAAGAACCAATTTTTATTGACGGCTATAAAGTTGTCAACAAAAAAGCAAGTGTAAGTAAAATATATTAAATAACCAATATGGAGTATGATATGAAAAAAGTAAAAAAAGTAAATAAAAAAGTAGTAGATATAGATAGACGTGATGATTTAAAAGAGCTTACTAAGCTTTCGCAAGACGCTCATGATAAATTAAAAGAGTTAATAGCTATGGTGGCCAGTCATAAACATGATCCACAAGTAGAAAAATTTGTCAGTAGACACCTCACCGATGTAAGACACACTATTGCAAGATCTATTAATTTAGTAGTAGCGGTAAGGAGATGTAAATGAATAGTTATTACTTTGAAGAAGAAAAAGTAATTGTTACTACTTATACTGTAGATGCTAACAATGAAGAAGAAGCTTGGGATAAGGCTAATATAGGAATTACGAGAGGTGAACAAGTAAAAGAATATGAAACCACGAATTTAATAACTAAATTAGATGATTAAGAAGATTTTACAAAAAAAACGGCTTTCTCAGAGGCTCATACAGACGTTTATTTTAATGTCCTCTAGTCAAAGTACCTCGAAAAAAAGGGTTATTTATGGTAGATAACCCTTTCTTGACTTTGAATCATTTTATTAAGTTGTTTCTCAGAAACATTATAAACAACCGCTTGAGTAATAAGTTGTTTAATAAAACCTTTCTCATCTACAAAATACTCGTTACCTGTAAAACGAAAAGCTTGATACAAATTATGTAATCTAGTTTCATTAAAAATATCTGTTTCTAAACGAATACCAATTAATCTTATTCCTTCTGTTGATAAAACCAGTTGCTTTACTCTGTGCACCCAATCATTACTTTTACCTATTTTTATATGCCCCTGAGAATTTTCTAAAAAATAAATCATGCTCGGTAATCGTTCTACCTCAAAAACATCATCATAACTTAACCCTTGAGCTACTAATTTTTCACATTCTTGTACCCTGATCCGTGCGTCTTGAATCGACATGGCGGGGTAATAGCCAATGACTTTTGATTTATGAACACTTTTTAAAGAATAATCAAAACCAAAACTATGTGATCCTTTTTTACTTGCATTACACAACAGATTTTTTTGAATGGTATCCCGAACGTAAATGTTTCTTTTTTCTTGAAAATCAGGTTTCCAAGTTTTTAAAAACTCATCTGTTAATTCAACACAATTACTTTTGTCTGTAAGTCTACCCATAAGTGTAAAAATAACTTAAATATCAATATGGTACAAGGGGTTTACAAACATATGGTTATTAGGTAATAATGAGAAGTTACTAACATAACAACCCCCTTTGGAATGGGAAGAAGTCTTCATTTAATTTAGAATGATTGAAAGTACAGGGCTACCTTTCCATTCCTTTTTTTAAAACAAAAAAGATATAAATGTTTTATCTAAAATGTCTTCAGAAGTTTGGTATATTTTAATTCGCATATTTTTTACTTGTTTTCGTATATGTTTTTTTTCTTCAACGTCTAAATTTTCTTTAAGTCTTTGATATATTCTGTCATAGCGAAACCAAAGTATTTGTTTTTTATTAAAAGTAACCATGCCTTTTTTTAAACTTTTACGGTAATTAGATTGAATGACTTCAGGATCTAATCCCGCCCAACAACATATGTCAAAAAAATTAGAAGTGTTACTTAAAATCCAATTATGAGCTTTAACTTTTGTTATGGAATGTTTGCGGTCAGAATGTGTAATGCGAGCGTCTTCTAAAGCGGTTATGACTACACTACGCCATAAACGTTCTTCTGGCTTTAATTCAGGAAAAGCTAAAGCATCTGGAGAAAGTTGATAAGTCTGTGTTACGGTAAAATCACTCAATTATTTTAATGTCCATATGTTTTAATTAAATGAGATAATATAGTCTCATAAAGTTTAATTACATATGTATCATATTTTTGCTTTTTATAAAAGATATAATCTTGATAAAGTGATTCAACAAAGGCGTGTAAATCATCAGGACTTAAATCAGAAGGATCTGCTAAACCTGTTGCAAAGAGATCAGTCTCTAATAATTCGTCCCAATTTGTAGTTTTTTTAATTGCCATATGTGTATTCTTACACATGGTATAAAAATGTCTAGTTCTTGACCGTATATGGTGCGGTATGCTATAGCTAAGTAACTTTTATTTTTTCTTTTCCGTTATCTACAATACAAATTTCTTTAGTTTCCATCCAAACTTTTGCACCACAAGACAATGGCTTATCAGGAGAGTAAACAACTTTTGATGCCCCCTGTACTTCAACGGTGTGCCCATAAACATTTTGTTTTGAAGTTTTAACAGTTATAACAGGCTCTCTTTCACCTGTTTTAGCGTTTTTCTTTATAATATGTTGATTAACATGTATTCTTTTTATCATTTTTTACCCTAATTGTTTATTGTTTAATATCCACAGTGCAAATGGTATCGTTGTGTTGACCACCGTGAGCCACGAGTAAAATACGATTCAACTTGAAACCATATTTTTTACCAACACCCCCACTATTCCAACCAAAAGACATAACCCTGCCATTTTTTTTAACAACTCTACCTATTTCTTTTTTACAATTAGACCAGTAAGAAGCGTTCATTGGGTTGTCTAAAGAAAGACCGTTACCTTCGTACATTTCTTTCAACTGTCTTTGTGAATAAGGTGGATCAAAAGCAAGAGACTCCACTGATTCAGACGGTATGGTTTTTAAATACTCAATTGCGTCTTGTTTATAAGGGTAAGGAAAAGGGTCTACAAAAGTATACCCTAACTCAGCCTCTATTAATTTTGCAATAGGCGGTATTTCAAAAGTTTTGTGAGAAGGCATTGCCCAAGCTCGTTCAATCAGCATCTTTACTTTCCGCTAAAAGTTTTTTTATAAAAGTTTCTGGTTTAACCTTACTTCCTTTAGCTTGTTTCTCAACATAACCTTTTAACAGCATACTGACAAAGGCCGCAGGTTTACGAAACTCTTTATTACATAAACTTCTTAAAACAGCGTAATCTTCCACTGTTATTGCTACACTTTTCCACTTAGTTACATCCATTGTTATACTCCTTTTGTAATTCATTTAAAAGTTTTTGTCGCTCTTCTTCAATCCATTCTAAATTTTCGTCATTGTTGTTTTGTAACTGTTGATCATCTCTATCTTCAATATATGTTTCTCTAATCTCTTCGTCTTTTTTACTCATAATTGTTTTCTCTAACTCCTATTTCTTCAAATTTTTCCATAGCGTATTTTGCCGCTTCTTCTTCAGAAAGACCTTGTTCTAAACCGTCTTCATACAAGTCTTCTAAAATCTCTTGGTTTATATTATTACTCATAGAGCTTATTTTATTACAGCTTGATAAGATATGTCAAGAAAAAATTAGCTAGCCTCACCAAAGTCTTTACCTAAAGCAATATCGACTACACTAGGAACTTTCAACTCTATGCAGTTTTCCATAGCGTCTTTAATAATTTTAACGTCTTCGTCCTTTTTAATACTAAAACAAAGCTCATCATGTATTTGAAGCATAGGTGTAAAACCTTTTTCATGACAATCAACTACCGCTTGTTTAGTTTGATCTGCGGCACTACCTTGAATAAGACGGTTTAAAGCTTTATAAGTAAAAGCTCTTTTTATATTTTGAGCCCCATATTTAGCTGAAGCGTTATCAAAACGTTCTGCTGTGTGAATCCCAAAGTCTTTTGGCTCCCACATATCAAAGCGGCATTTTCTACCTAATTTAGTGCGAATTATACCCTCTGAGGACGCTTTCTGCATACATCTATCCGATAAAGCTTTGACAAATGGTGCTTTACTATTGTATTTGTTTATTAAACCATGAGCTTCGTCAGGATTTACCCCTAGCATAGTGCCTAATTTATTCTTACCCATGCCATACATGAGCCCTAAACCTATCGTTTTAGCCTGTTTACGCTCAATACCAATCAAATCCGCCACTGTTTGATGAAAGTCTGCATCAGCATTAGCGTAAGCTTCTACCAATTCCTGAGAACCTGCATACCCCTCACCAATAGAAGATGCGTAATGTACCACTAAACGTGGTTCTTGTTGCGAATAGTCAAAGCTACCCCACTGACAACCCTCTTCAGGCAAAAACAAACTTCGTACCATTGGGCCAAACTCTTTAGATCTTGCAGGTAACTGCTGTAAGTTAGGGTTAGACATAGACAATCGACCACTTACTGTTCCGCCAAAATCATTTTTAATTTGCCTAATTTCAGCATGTATTCTACCTTTATGCTCATATTTCATAATAGAGTTTAAAAAAGTATTATGAAACTTGTTTATCTCTCTTGCCTGCACAATAAGTTTACTAATTTCATTAGGGTTATTGTTTAACCAATTTTGTGTAAAACTCGGCTCGTCTGTTTTAGCTGTTCTTGGGTAATCAATACCTAACTTATCAAAAGCAAAACCTATTTGCCTTGCCGCCCAAATATCAATATCTTGACCAACCAGTTTCTTTATCTTTTGTAATGTAGCCTTTTCTTGTTTTTTAAAAGTGCCTTGTAACTTTGAACATTTCTCAGTATCTACTCTTATACCCTGCTCTCTCATTTCAATAATAATAGGCAAAAGACTTTTTTCTAAACCCCAAATGGTTTCTAAACTTTGTGTATAGATTTCACTTTTAAACCTCTGCCACAACATAAGCGTGAGCCGTGCATCTTGTTCCGCGTAAAAACCAACATGCTCCGCAGGTAGCTTCCACATCTCACCTTTCGGATCGACCCCGTGTTGCTTTGCGGCCTCTACCAAATCAGTTTCTGCTTTAAGCTCACCTAAATAATCTTTAGATAAAGAGTTTAAAGTATAACTAAAACGGTTTTCATCAATTAAAGCACCCGCAACCATAGTATCTATAATCTCGCCTTGTACTTCAATACCCATAGCCCTTAACCAACCTACATCATATTGAGCGTTATGAAATATTTTTACCGCAGGTAAACTACAAACACTTTTCATATACTTTACAACCTGCTCTTTAATTAAATTACCACCACCAAAATGTGCAAAAGGAAAATAACCCTGCCAACCGTCAACAGCTACTGCAAAACCAATAACTTCACCATTATTAGTAGCCCAACCTGCACCAAGTCCTGCGTTAATACCTTCGTCTCTAGTCTCTAAATCTATTGCTATTTCGTCATACTGCGAAAGATCCTTATATTCGCTTGGTGCTGACCAAATGTGCTTTTTAAAATTAAAAGTTAATTGTAGATTAGACATTTTTACTCTCCTGTAAAAAAATTAAATAGTCTTCCCCAATAGGGTAATTAAACTTATGATCTGTTGATAAAATATGTAGACTATCTTTTGCCCTAGTAACACCTGTGTAAATAACCCTTTTTTCATCAGATTGCTGTGTATTATTTTTATTAACAAAAGCAGAAGGCCAATTAGCTTTTGAATAAAGTAAAACATTATTTGCTTCCCCACCTTTCACCGAATGTATTGTATCTATTATTATATCAGGTTCTTCATCTAAAGTTTTTTGTCCATAACGCTCTAGTAATCTTATAAAGTAAGCCACTTGATTAGGGGTAAAGTTTCTTTTTAAAATATCAAACCAAGCTAAAATTTGATGTTCTACATCTAAATCTAAGCCACAATAATCAACTAAATCTACAAAACTTAATTCTTCATGATCCGAAGTGTTCATCCAAAATTTAGGTGTTCTATATTTAGGAGCTTTTAATTCCCTAATATAACGATACATATTCTCAGCTTCTTTTTTAAATATTTTTTTGTCCTTACTTAAAGTAGTCCAAGCTTTAATTGCTCGCCATTGTTTTATGTCAAAAGATTTATTACCTCTGTTATCCGCATAATACAAACCTGAATCTTTAGCACACATTCTTAACTCGTTAACAGTTTCATTAACCCGACCAAGTATATACCAAGTTCCTGCTAACTCACCAATAGGCACTTCATTAAAGTTTAAATACCTTTTAACAGAGCCCTCTTTGTCCAAATAGTCATAATCTTTCTCAACGCTATCAACTATACCGCGTCTAATAATTTCAGAAAAATGATGAATATCTTTACCAAATCTTCTAGTTTGTCTTAATATAACTTTTCGACCTGGAAAATACTCAGTAAAATATTTAGGGTCTGCCCCATTCCAACGATAAATACCCTGATCATCGTCCCCTGCTAAATAAATTCTCTTTACATTGTCTGCCATTTTATACAATACAGACCATTGTAGTGGAGTAAAATCTTGTGCTTCATCAAGAATTAAAACTTCTAGTGGTGGAAAGTTTACTTCATCAATAGCTCTTTGAATCATGTCTGTAAAATCTATAAAAGATTCTTTTTTGTAATGCTCGTAAGTTGATATTTTTCTACAAAACACATCCAAATTATCTTTTTTGTAAGATTCTTTTTTGTATACGAGCCGTGGGTCTTGTAACATGTTTCTTGCTTTATCATACACACCCAACGACCAATCCTTGTAAGTAAAGTTATCATCGGCTAATCTTGAATCTGACGTTTTAATTATTCTAGCTTCCATGGCATAATCTAGCATACAGTTTTTAGGGTCAAATACTTCTTCTTCAAAGTATTGGCGACAGTATTTATGTAAAGTTTTAAACCTTGCAAAATCTTCTATACTAAAATTAGAAAAAGTATTTAAAGCTCTATCTCGTGCCGTGTTAACAGCTTTGTTAGTAAAAGAAATAAAAGCAATGTCTTTAGGATGAACCCCTTTGTTTAGATAACCTTTTAACACTCTTTCAATAAGAGTGTAGGTTTTACCAGTTCCAGGAGGACCAAATATCTTAATGGTCTTCTGGTGCAGTAGCTTTTGTTTTTGAATCCCTGAACTTTCTGTGATAGTCATCATCCATCTCACTAGGTTTGTTTACTACTTTCTGCTTAATTGTTTTATGGGTTACAAAGGTAGGCATCTCTACGCACCAAACATTTTTTTCACCCTCGTGGTAATCCTTTCTAGAGCAACCTAACAAACGAATAGCTTCAGTTGTGCTAGCAAAAACTCGTGTACCACTTTTCTTTAAAAACCTGTCTAAAGTAATTTTTTTAAAATAACAAAAATTAGTTTTAGAATCTAAAATAACATAACCGTCTTTAAGCTTATCAAACTTATCTTGCTCCATATGTGATTCAAAAAAGTCTTTCAAGGCTTGATACCTCTCTTCTTCAAGTGTATCTTCATATGTATGTTCTTTATCTTCCTCTGCTTTTTCAACAATACCCTTCATTAACAACTCAAAAGGATCAGGCCCTTTTCTTGATTTTGGTAAGGTCATCCAAAATATTCTATGTCGTAACAACTTGACTCTAAAGGATTTTTCGTCTTTCATATCCTCTGGTAATACTATAACATGTTGTTCTTTAAAGTCGAACGTGTAAGAAGTATTTTTTGGATCTTGTATGTAAGTTATATTTTTAAAGCTATCTATAATTTCTGGTATCGCTTCCCCAATACCTAACCTTCTAGTTTTACATAAATCTTTATTACAGATAGGTTGAAATTCTGGATGTTTAGGTGGACATTGAAACTCATAACCAGATTTATGCACAGATTTTGCTATAGAAGTTACTTCATTTCTATCTAACGGGGTTTTAAAAATATTAGAATTTCTATCTTGAGCTGTCTCTTCTATCTGTTGAATTGTTAGTGCATTATTTTTTTTCATTTCAAGAACAAGCACGTTAAATAAATAATTGTTGCGGTTGTTACCTGCCCAACCTTCTTGTATTAATTTTTGTACGCAGGGTGGGTACTGACTCCACTCAGATTCAACATCATACTCTTGAACTTTATAGTCGTAAAAATCTTGTGGTTTTATTTTTTTCTGCTCGGCAAGTTTTAAAAAACGACCAATTAAAAGTGCATTACTGTTGTCATCATAAGCGTGTTCCATAGTGGCTTCTTGATCGTTGTAAGGCATGTTAAGCATTTTGTTACATGGAAAAACTTCTTGAGCTTGAAAGTATTGCTCATTAATTTGAGAAAGTTTCCTAGATACTTTAGTAGCATCCGCCCATTCAGTAAAGAAAATAAAAATATGTAAACCACCTGACTTAGATTTAACAGCAATCAAAGGTAGCTTATATTTTCTTATTATATCTATATACTTCTTAGAAGAAAAACTAGTGTAGCTGTGAGGGTCAACATCAATACAACCCCAAACACATTTACCATCTAGCTCTGGTTTAATACCTATACGAATTTTACCGTCTAAGTGTTCTTTCCAAAGTTCCGCGGTCAGTGGTTCGTGTATCGTTTGATATTCGGTACCTTTCTTACCCCTCTCGTCGTCCTTGCCTGTAAGCAAGGACTTGAGGTAGCGGGTATTGTCCCCCGCAAAAAGTTTCAATAACTTTTGGTGCATGACTAAAAATCAACTTTATCGTTTTCTTTTTCAGGTGCACTTGCATCAGATTCAAAAGCAACCTTACCGAATAAATCTAACTTCATAGCAGAATTATAAAACTCTTTAGTTATTTCAAGAGTTGAAGCATCGGTTGGTTGATCTAAAAGACGGTCAAACTCTACAGCCCACCCAGTCCATGAACCCTTATTATTAGATTCTTGAACAGTTGATAACCTGTAAGCACTTGCCCATGAAGGTGGTGTGAAAAAACCATTTTTACCTTTCATCTTTCTAGTTGATATCATAGAATTCCAAAGTTTTGATTTTTTCTTTTGAGTAGACTTCATAGTAAGAAGAGCCATTTCAATAGGGTTGTACTCTTCGTCTAATATATAAACAAAATGATTTCCTGTATCCTCTACATAATTGCCATTACTTAGTCTATCTCTACCATCATCTCCTCTGTTTGTTTGAGCCAAAATACTTGGATCTGTATGTATGTTAATAGGTCTTCCTGGAGAATCTCCACGATCAGCCCACTCGTTAAAAGTGTTTACATACAAACACGGCACAACAATACAACCCTCTTTTCCTCTATACAAAGAACCTGTAACTTCATTATAGATGTCACCTAACTTAGCATCCTCGTTATATTTTGGATCAGATGGATTTAAAACAGGGGAAGTATTACCTATTAATTTTAATATAGGTAACTTTGTATCCCTTGCGGTAATATGCTCTGTGCCTTGACCCGAAAATTCTTCGAGATCAGAGACAACTGGCAGTTTTGCGTCTTGCTTCTTTATTGCTTTAGTCATATTTTCTCCTACTTGGTTAATTTAGTTTTGTTTGCGATATATACCCCAAAAAGTTCCATGTCAATCTTTTGACCATTTTGAATACGTTCTTTAACGTAAGCTTTTAAAGTCATTGGTTCAACTTTCATTTTTTGGTCGACAGCGTACCCTTTAGTTTTTAAATCTTCAACAAGACTACTCGCTTGTTGATCTTCAGATTTACCAAAGTTTAAGGATACAATGTTCTTTATTAAACCCCCTGCACCATTTTCACGAAGCCATTCAAAAGCTTCTTCTTGTTTAGATGCTGGGATTTTTGCAGCGTAGAAAGGTCTAACATCAACGCTAACACCATTTTCTAGTTTTAACATTGATAGTCCTGCCGCTTGCATTGCACTAGGTATTACTTGCTCAGAAAGTTCACGTTCAGTTTCTTTTAACTTCTTTACTTGTTCTTCAATTTTTTGTAACTCTTCCTGAGTTTGTAATAGCTTATTGCAAGATTCAGCGATGTCTTTCGTTGCTGCGGTATCAACCGTTACGATTGATTCTGCTTCTAAGTCCATTCAAACTCTCCTATCTAAATATTTATAGAATGTATAATTTAATATTATTGTCTTGCAATGTCAACAAAAATTATCTATTATTCTATATCATCATGGGATATAAATATAAAACAAAACCGTATGCACATCAAGAGCAAGCCTTAATAAAAGGGGCACAAGCCTATTCATACGCGTATTTTATGGAAATGGGTACAGGAAAAACTAAAGTTTGTATTGATAATTTTTCAAAGCTTTGGTTAGAAAAAAAAATAAAAATAGCTATTATTATAGCCCCTAACTCTGTTTATCAAAATTGGAAAAGAGAAATAGACATACATTGTCCCATTGATACATCAGTGTTTACTTATAAAGTAGATAAGTTAAAAGATTTTATTTTTAGTAAAGATAAATTAAATATTTTTTTAATGAATGTTGAAGCCTTTAGTCACAAATCAGGTGTGGAAACTTTAAAACCTTTAATAGAAAAATACAAAAAAGAGTGCATGATGGTGATTGATGAATCAACTACTATTAAAAATAGAACTGCAAAAAGAACTAAAAATTTAGTTTCTTTAGGTAGACCTGTTAGATACAAAAGAATATTAACAGGATCACCAATTACAAAAAGCCCTTTAGATTTATACAGTCAAGCTGATTTTTTAAGTCCTAATTTGTTAGGCACTGATAATTTTTATGTGTATAGGGCAACTTATTGTGTTATGCACAGTATTAACACAGGCACAAAATCATTCATGATACCGCAGTATTATAAAAATTTAGATGTTTTAGAAAAAATAATTAAATCTTTTTCTTTTAGGGTTAGAAAAGAAGACTGTCTTGATTTACCTGATAAAGTATATCAAAAAAGAATAGTTACTTTAGGTAAAGAGCAGGCTGATATATATCACGAGTTAAAACAACAAGCTCGGACTATTATTGAAGACAAAGAAATAAGCTATAACAACAAATTAACTGAGATAATAAAACTGTTACAGGTAACTGCAGGTTTTGTTAATTCAGATGACGGGGAAATAAAAGATTTAAAAAACGCTAAACTAGAAGAGCTTTTAAATATATTAGAGGAAACTGAGGGTAAAGTTATTATTTGGGCTAATTGGGTGCATACTTTAGAAACTGTTATCAAAACTTTAAAAAATAAATTTGGTGAAGAAAGTACCGTTGCAAACTACGGAGCTGTTTCAGGTAAAGATAGAGAAAAGGCTGTAGAACTTTTTCAAAAAAATAAAAACACTAGGTTTTTTGTTAGCAACCCTCAAACAGGTGGTTACGGTTTAACTTTGACTGCAGCAAGCACAGTCATTTATTTTAGTAATAACTACGATTTAGAACAAAGACAGCAATCGGAAGATAGAGCACATCGTATAGGTCAAAAAAATAATGTTTTATACATAGACATTATTGCAAAAAATACCATTGATGAATCTGTTATTAGAGCTTTAAACAAAAAAATAAAATTAAGTGCAGAAACTTTAGGTGAGGATGTTTTGTCATTTTTATAGGTTTTTAGGGGGTTACCAATGGGTCAGGTACCTTTTAAAAACGCCTATATGGGCCTCTCAGGAGCTCGTTTTTTTGGCAAAATAACTAAAAATTAGCATTTTTGTGGTATTTATCAACTTTCTCTAGCCATCGTTCTTCATACTCATTTAACATAGATTTGTCCATTATAAACTCCTGAAACAATAAATTTTTAGTACAAACAAAAATAGCACCCTGTTCAATCTCACCATATTGATGTTTGTGAGCTAAAGAGTAAGCTGCAATTTGATAATAATAATCTTCAATCCATTCCTCTCTTTTAGGTTTGTTAGATTGTTTAAAATCACCAATAGTAGGCACGTCATTATACACACATACTAAATCTGTAGATCCCGCCCAACGATCTTCGTAAGCTAAATTTATTTCAGTTCCGTAGACTTCACTTAAATTTTGTAAATTATTTATAATTGTATGAGCCATCATTCTAGGAAGAGAACCGTCTTCTCCTAAATTTAAATACCCTACACCATTCATGTATTGTTCTAACACATAGTGCATTTCTGTGCCACGAGTAGCGGCCTGAGTCGTGATCCGTGCAGCTTCTTCGTGACCTATTCGATTACGCCAATTGTCTAAAGCTTTCTTTTTTTCAGAAGATTGTGTGGCCGACAGTATAGTAGTAACGCTAGGTACTTTTTTATCTTTAACATTATAAGTTCTAGGCCCGTCATTATCATTACGGGTATAATTTTTATATTGGTAAGGATGTGTTTTTTTAAATCCAGATACGGTAAAGCTAGTATCATTCCTTGTCAGTTTCATTTTTTACCTGTTTATTATAATTAATTACTTCTCTTAATATGCCTAAATCAACTCCGTAATGCAAAGCTGCTTGTTTAACAGCCTTAGTATCTTTAGGTAAACAATGGCCACCATAGCCACGTTCTTTAGTTACTTGACTATGACTAGCCCCTATTCTGCGGTCAAGCACAACACCTTTTCTAACATGCTCAAAATTAATGCTTGCTGCGTTACATAAGTCATACACTTGATTAAAGAAAGACACTTTAGTGGCAAGATAAGCATTTCTAAAATATTTTATTAATATTAATTCTTTTGGGTCAGCTTCAATAATGTGCGGGCAATTTGGAAATACCTGCTTAAATAACTTTGACCAAAAATCTACATGAGCACCGCCTAACATAATTGTTTCTTGTTGGCGTAAATCTTCTAGAGCAAATTGACTTCTTAAAAACTCTGGTGAAAAAGTCATCTTTTTTTCATAGTAACCTGTTAAATGATCCCAACCCTCTGGCGATACTGTGCTTTTAATTAAAATAGGTACATCAGGACAATCCCGCATAACTTCAGCTACATGTCTTATATTACAACTTCCGTTGTTATCTTCTGGCGTAGATACACATACAATAACCGCTTCAGTATCTTGACTGATTTTTCTATCATAATGTTTAGGGTCTACTATCTCTAAATCATGGTAGTTTTGTAATATAGCAGCGTATGCTTGACCTACAAAGCCATAACCCGCAATAGTTATTTTCATTTTTTTTTCTTGCCTTCAGGTGCATATAAATTGTTAAAAGTATATTCCCAATCCATGTAGCTGTCATGAGCTTCTGCCTTGTGTGTCCATTGTGATGGGATAAAATCTGGTGGTCCGTTGCCCGTGACCCACATAGCAGGAGACGTGACTCTTACTCTGTTGTTTGGTAATGCCACAAAACAACCTTTCCATGGTCCTTCAGTCAAGGCTAGTACATGTGATTGTTTGTGTTGTGCAGGGTCGTCTGCTATTTCACTACTGGTATAATCTACAGTGAAGTAATATTTAGCTGTGTAAAACTCACCTTCAATACGAGCCAACCAAGGACTAGAACTGGTTCGGTCAAACACAATAATAGAATGATCTCTTGATGATACATCCCAAGGTTGAGCGATATGGGTTGGCATAGGTGGTGGCATCTGATCTAAAGGTTCATCTTCTACCAATGCGGTGATTGGCATACGAGCCCACATAGCACCACCATGAGGATTTTCTAAACGATTCTCTTCATCTTCACAACCCGTAAAGATAACTTGAAAACTTAAACAACGGTCTGGTATACAATTAACTGCGATGACATAACAGTGTAGAAATTCACCATGATAAGCACGGTGATTATGTGTAAATTCTTTTCTAACCCAAGCCTTGAGGACTAAAGGTATATTAGATATTAAATGTGACAAGGTTATACTTTTTTCTTAATTGTATATTTACCTGTTTTCTTTAGTGCTGCAACCATTTGAGCAGCGGTCATAGTTTTTACACCACCCTTACCAGTGCCTTTAGAATACCCTTTAGCCATTTTACCAGCTTTAGCTTTCATCATTTTAGCTCCGCCTTTAGCGTAACCTTTACTTTTCATTTTCATAATTTGACTCCTATCGTTTAAATTTACCAATTGATTTTAAACCAAAACTGGCACCAATGGAAGCCATAATTGACCACTGTAACCATTCTGGAAATGTAGCTAGAAACTCTATACCTCTTGCAACAAATGGTTGAAAATAAGGTATAAAGCTAAAAATTATTATAGCAATAAAGCATATAGTCCAAGCCTCGTCTTTCCAGCTATCGTCAGAAGCCTTTGCCATAGTGGTTTCCCATTCTACTTTACCTTCCGCTACCTTTTTCTGTACAGCAGTTTTTGCATCTATCTCTGCTATTTTTAAATCAGATTTAGCTTTGGCTTTCTTAGCGGAGTGTTCAAAATAACCACCCACAGCTTTTGATAAGCCGTTTACAATGAGTCCTATCATTTAACCTCCATGTTTAATAAACCAAATATTACTGCAACAATTGATCCTACCCATACTAAAGCTTTCACCGCACCCTTACCCATATTAATATCTGCTTTAAGTTTTGAAATTTCTTTGGCGTTTTTTTCGACATCAGCGTGTATGTGATCTAGCTTTTCTTCCAATCTTTGTAAACAATCACGCTCTTGCTTAGTCATCTTAGTTTCCTAAAGGGTTGTCGTTAATGATGTCGTAAACTTTAGATAGTTCTCTTTCCATCCAAGCAGAGAGTTTATCTTCCATATCTCCCATTTCTGTATCCATTTTTTCAAAGCTTTCCCATACATCATCAATGTTGTCACTATTGAATTGTACTCGTTCTTCTGCTTGAGTTAGTCTGTCATTTAATGTACCCGTATCACTACTGGCTAAACTACCTTCCATAGCCACCAAACGAGTGCTTAGGTCTGACATCCACCATACGAACCCACCTGCTGCTGGAACTACTGATAAGACTATCGTAAGTAGCACCGCTGGTGATAGCACTAATGTCTTGCTCATATATCATCTCCTGTGTCAGTGACACTGTTTCTAATATTGTAATCGTTTGCGGTATTTCTTGCAATCCAATCAAATTGACCATATTTACTTGCTCAATCCCTGTATTCTTTTTAGTAGTTTCAGAAACTTGAGATTTAGATTGCTTAGGCTTCTGTTTAGTTTCAACTTTAGGCTCATCTTTTGATTCTGCAACTTCTGTTTCTTCCTCTGATTCGGCTTTTTCTTCTTCTTCAGAACTTTCTGTTTCTTCAATTTCTTCATTTTCAGCAAGGTCTTCCTCCATGTCAGTTTCTTTTAATTCTTCTGGTTGCTCTACTACTTCTTCAGTTACCTCTGCAACTTCCTCTACTTCTATTTCTTGTATTTCTGGAATCTCCTCTACAATTTCAATTTCTTGTGGTACTTCAATCACTGTTGGTATTTCTATTTCAACAGAGGGTAAATCAGGTAACTCAGGTAAATTATTTACAGGTACCTCTGGTTGCACTGGAGTATCAATTATTACATCAGTCACAATTTCAGTGTCTAAACTAAGACCTTCAATTACAGTGTTTTCTATAATAGGTTCTATAACAGTTTCTACAATCGGTTCTACAACAATTTCTACAATGGGTTGCACAACAATGGGTTCTACTACCACAGGTGCAATATATTCTTCAATAGTTAAAGTAAAACTAATATTATCTACGATTGGGCCATACCAGTTACTGCTATTGCCTGTGTCGTCCCCCGCAACATTAAGGTTTATATTTAAATTGTCAGTATTAAAATCACCTGTAACATCTTCAGTAAAAGAATAATCACTCCACCCATCTTCATAAGGCACAGCAGTTGTATTGCTAATAACTTCTGCGGTATCAGTTGAAGTCAAGGTAACCGTGTTGGTTACCGTATCATCAGCACCAGCAGTACACCATTGACTGCCTGAATTACCACAACCAATGCTTTGAAAGTTCATGTGTATTTGTTTGACGATGTGGTTGTCAGGTAGTTTATCCATGTCTATATCTTGACTAATGTAACCATCTTGATATCTAAATCTTATACTCTTAGATGCAGAATCAGAATAAGTATTTGGATCACGCTTGACTTTGTTTTGATTGTTATCAGACAACTCCCAATCAGAAGTATCAGTGGTAAAGCTGTCGTTATTCAGTAGGTTGTCCGTAGTCGTTTCTGCGTGGCTTGTTAACACCACCATGAACAACATTAGGACTGACCATGATATGATTTTTGTCATTGATAATACCTAGTTCTATGTATTTAGCTTTAGCTTCCTTACCGACTAAACCGTCTATTGGACACGGAGACCCAGCAGCTAACATTGCACGAAATACTCGGATGTCTTGACAGAGAACTGCGGTGGCCGATACCTTGAGGCCAAGCTGTGCTAATCCTCGTGACAATTTTAAACGCTCACAATTCATGTCTCTTACATGAGTACCAAAACTACCAGAAAAAATACCTGTGCCCACAGCACCACTTCTTACTACGACACAAACATCATTACCACTGCCGATAGATAACCCAGGACTTATTGCCGAAGGTGGCGGTTGATCCTTATATCGGATTGTGGTTTCATTGCCAAAAATTAATGAACTAAAACTTAACAGTGAGATAAGTAAGAATAAATTGGCGAGTAATCTAACCATATCACGAAAACAGGTTCATACCCAGCGAAGCTAATCCCTGGAGTGTTTGTTGTTTGTCAGTTACAGATCCACTGGCAACAGATCTTTGTGTTTGTGGTTGCATCTGTGCCACATTAATCGGTGCTTGAGATAAGTTTGATTGATTATTTCTAATTTGTTCCTCATCTTTTATTTTTTTTACTTTTTCAAAAATACTGTTTTTTTGTTCCTCTCTAATATTTTCTATTGTTTTATCTTTCACCGCAGGAACATATTCTTTTACAAATTCATATGTAGCAGGTAGTTTTAATATTGATTTTATAGCTTCGTGTGCTTCACCATACTTACCAGCACTGTAAAGTTTTGCTAATCTATCTAAAGCTTTTTTCGAATCAGGTTCTAATAAAATATCCCCAAGTTTATTATTTAGAAAAACGCTGTAATTATTTAAAAAGTTTGTAAATGCCACACCTTTTGCAGACAATGGTCTAAAGTATAAAGACCTAAGAGCACCGACAGAAATATCTTCAGGACCTAAATCTCCATACGCTTTTCTAAAAGCTTGTGATGGTTTTGATATACTACCGTATGCTACATCAACAGCTACTTCAAATTTTCTTAAAAAGTCTATCTGTTGTGGAGACATTGCTATGGTCAATAACTGTTCGTTTTTTCTCATAAACTCTGTATATTTTACAGGATTAAAAAAATTCATACCAGCATCTGCTGCCCTATCAGAAACATCAGCTTGAAATTTTCTTAAAATTCCAGATTGTAAATCACCCATGATTTGTTTATTGCCACTTTTTTTTAAAATTTTTACAACATCTAAAAATTTTTGTGGGGCCTCTGGATCCCATAAATCTCGTAAAATAAGTTCTGGATTTAATTCAGTTATTTTACCGCCACTTGCTATATTTAATTCATCTATTTCCCTATTATGTTTTGCAATACGATCATCAAAAACTTTAAACTTGTCTTTTACTGAATTTAATTTTGCATATTCCTCTGGAAATAAATACTCTATATTATCTCCAAAATCTTTCATAAATTGTTTATGTGCGGTTGGGTCTATACCAAATGTTTCTATATCTCCAGCTTTTGTTTTAATTGGTTTTTCTTTAAATACTTGTCTTTTATAAAAAGCTTTTAAATCAGTTAAATACGCATTTTTAAAATCTGCGTCATTATCCATTACTTTTTTTAAATCAAATATATTTTTAAAACGGTTTTGTGAACCTGCTGATCTAAATGTACTTGTAAATGCATTTTCACCAGCAATTTCATATTGCCCCGCAGAATTTTTGTTTAAAACATTTTTTAACACACCACCTAAATTATTCATACCCTCGCTGTATAACTTACTTGCCTCTGCCCAATCATTGACAACTGCACGTTCTTCAGTTATAAAATCTTTAGCTTTACCTTTTTCACTTGATTTAGCCCAAGCTTCCATATCAGCATCTATTGAATCAATTAATTTTTTAAAATCGCCTTCCCTAAAATTTTTACGAAAGAATCCATCCCTTTCAAGTTTCATTAAATCAGATTTAGTATTTCTTAAAACTTGGAAAGAAACTCCTTCTTTTTTGGTTTTAAACAATTCTTGAACTGGATTTGATGTATTAATTAAAGTATCTCTTTCTCTTCGTTTAATACTTCCTATTGCTTTATAAAAGTTATTAGTTGGTATTTTTCCTACTTTAGTAACTTGAGAAGCAAGTTTTATATTATCGTAAAGTTCATTTACATCTTTATAAAATTTATCAAAAACTAATTCTAGAGGTTTTCTTAATTCTGTTTCTTGACTTGCCTTACTTGTCGGATATCCCATTGTTACATCATTAACTTCATCATAGTTTTTTGCAAGTTTATCTAATTTTCCCCTTTTGATTGGATCTTTATAATCACTAATAATTCTTTGAATATCTTTTCCTAATTTTGTTGTTGCAAAGTCACCACCCTGTTCAACTATTTGCCTAGTGATTTCAATATTTTTTTTACTTGCACCCATTATGTAAGTTTTAAAAATATTATTTAATGCTTTCATTTGTGTAATTTTTTGTAAATCAAAAGCATCAATATTTTTACTTAAAGATGCTTGAACCGCTTGTCGAAATAAAAACTCAGGTCTTCGTGACCCTTCAGCTAAAGTGTATTTTAAATTTATATTATCTGGATAATCTAAATCTTTATATTTATTCCTAATGTTTTGATTAACATTGTTCATAAAATTTGCAACTTCTTCAGATTCTTTAATATTTTTTGTCAAAAATCCGTACTCTTCTGGGGTAACTTTACTACCTTTTAATAAAGTACCAAAACCTCTTCCTAGCCTATAAAACAAATCCATTACGCCAGTAAATAAAGCAGCATCTCCAGAAAATTTTACCACATCTTCTCTATCTAGTTCCCCTTTACGAACGCCCTCTGACAACATGTCTAGTAGAGGTTGAATTGCTTTATCGTTGACTGTCTTGTTAAAAACTTTACTAAAATCTTCAACCTTTGCATCTGGATCAAGTATTTGTGTTGCATATGCTAATTTTATTGCTTCGCCTAAACCATCACCATACCCAGAACCTGTAGCGTAAAGTCCAGTTTTTGTTAAGCCACCTATACTTTTAGTAAGATATGTTCGTATAGTTTTATCTTGTACTTTTTTTAAAACAGCATTTCTTACTAAATTGACCACAACACTACCACCACCACCTATCGTTCCCATACCTGCTAAATCAAACGCAATAGGTAAAGAATTTCCAGCATAACTTTCAATGCCCGGTGTATTTGAGTTGCGGACTAATTGTGTTTCTTGAGTTATTGGATTTACAAAAGTTAACTCATCTAAATTATCATCCATAGACATTTCAACTTTAAGATTTGGATTACCTGTAAGTTCTCTAAAATGTTTATTAATTGTATTTTGTGCAGCAAGATTTTTTGTAGTTTTTTGATTCATAAAACTTTTTGCAAATTCAATATCATTTATGAGTACAGGTGTTTTACTTAAATCATAACCAAAAGATTCGGCTATTTGCTCATAGGTATATCTTTTTCTTAAACCAGGGTTTAAAATTTTCTTTTGATATTCAATTAAATCAAAAGCCATATTTCTTTTAATGTTACTTTCGCTTTCAAGCACTGGATCAATTCCATTTGCATAATCAACAAAATTAATATTAAGAGATCTAAGTTTATCACTTGGTTGAAGATTTTTGTGGATTAAAAGAGAATTACTGTTGTCAGTTACATTTTGTCTTAAAATTTGATACATCATATTACTTGCTTTTATATTATCAGCAGGTATATCCATATCATTACCATAATTTTTTCTAAATTCTGATAGATTAGTAAAAGAATTATTTGTTTTATAGTCCTTCATAAAATTAAATATATCAAGATTTTTTTTAGCAATACGCTGTTTAGCATCATGTATTTTAAACATAACTGCATCTTCGTTGCCGTACTTTTCAAACATCCAAGGGTATTTATCTATAACATCTTGTTCACTTTGAATGTTAAGGATATCTTTACTACCGACTTCTTGATTTGTATATTTACTATCTGCCATAATTTTTATCTATAGTTTAATACCATCATCTTCTTCTTCAGCAAAACCTTTACCTATTAAATACGGTTTGATATAAGGAATAATTCTAGGATCAGCTTTCGCAATTTCATCTAAAGCTTGTTGTTCTGTCATTTTACCTGCTCTTATCTCACTTAAATATTTTCTATAATCAACATGATTAAAATATCTAGTAACCACATCGTTAACAGCTGTTTTTTTAATTTCAGCTATTTTAGCTAAAGCTTGTTCACGGCTACTGCCATTACCCACAGATCGCATCGCTAACTCAATATCACTTACACTAAACCTTCCACCTTCTTCTCTAGCTTTTGCAAGAGCATAAGCTAATTCAATAACTAAAGTTTGTGCCTTAGCATCTAAAACCGCAAATTGTTTAATACCTGTTTTAGTTAAACCAAAATCATTTTGGGAGGATAATTGATTACCTTTACTATCCTCATAGTTTGTAATGTATTCTTCGATTTGTTTTTGTTTCTCAGCTTTACTCAATTTTTTATCTTCACGGATAGCTTCTAAATCACTTTCTATGTCCATGGCATCAGAGTATTTAAGATCTTCGCTAGTTCTGTAAACTCCAAAAACACCTCTTTCAGAAATTGCAGTATTAACACCAGACAGCGTGTTATCTAACCAAGTTTGTGCACCTCCGACAGATCCTAAAGTAGCACTAAAACCATCACCAGAAATAGTATCTTCTAACCTAGTAGCTAAATCAATAAAAGTGCTTTTTTTATTAATGTCTTCACTTATACCCTTATTATCTTCTTCTAATTCTGCTGCATATTTATCGGCTTTAAGTTTTGCAACATAGTCATCATAGTTAAAAGCACCTGAATCATAAGGCAAAAAGGTTTGAGCAAATTTCTCAGGACCCATATCTTTTAAATAATATATTTTTGCGGGAGCACTTAAACTTCTATTCTCTCCTTTTTTACCTAACCCTTTAACATCTGCACCTAATGTATATTTTTCTGATTTTCCAAACATGTACCTTGGTTCTGGTTGTTGTTGGTCTAATACATATTCGTTATATGGAATTTCTTTTCCTTCCTCTCCTGTAGTTAAATCAGTAACTTTTACTAAATTTAAAGTTCCTGTTTTTGCTCTTGCAGCACGATCATCTAAACTTAATTTTTTAATTACAGGAAAGTCTTCAGTAATGGCTTTACCTACACCACGACCCACGCCAGAGAATATACTCTCACCCGGTCTTTGTTGTGCTTGTAATAGTTGACCTGCTATAGCAAGTACCATCGCCTTTTTTGAGTCATACGGTGCACCAGTATCTGCTGTATTATTTTCTCCTGTGACATTTAAAAAATTAGGAAAAACTTCTCTAATACTTGCTATACCAGAATCAAGTGTGCCTTGTGGTTCTTCACCCACATTTAAATCACCTGTTTTGTATTTAGGCAACATATCGCCACCATATTTCTTCAGTGCTTTCTCTCTAAACATCTTGCGTTGTAATACTTTATCTTTCATCTATCACCTATGCCGATTTTGGTAAGCCACTAAACGCAGCATACGCACCCAATCCTGTTCCAACTGTTTGTGCAAGTGGATTAGATCTTGGAGATGCTGCTTGTGTAACTTGACTCGCTGCGGTTGGCAACGCTGTCATAATACCTTTTTGGAACTCAACTCTTTGATACGGCTCATACGCTCTAGCCAGTTCTGTTTGTCTCTGTGCTTCTAATGCGGCTTGACCAATACCTCTTTGAGCTTGACCTAATTGAGCAGCTTGTTGTATATCAGCTTGAGCCATTTGTTGCTGTTGACCAGCAAAGCCAGACAGTTGTTTGGCAGCATTTTGTTGTGCCGCTACTTGTGCCGCTTGTTGAGCTTGTGCTGCACTTAACGCTTGACCAAAACCTGCCGCTTGTGCTTGACCAATAGTGCCAAGTTCACGACCTTGTTGTTCTGCTAATTGCACACCTTCTCTGCCACCACCAAATGCACCTGACTGTATAGCGTTTGCTGCAATACCTTGTCTTTGTATTTGACCTTGTCTTTGTATTTCACCAATTACATTGTCCATGTATGGGTTCATAAAGGCGTTAATGTCTGGGGGCAACATTGCTGTTTGTTGTGCACCCAACGCACTGGTTATACCTTGTTGCACTAATGGCTGTCCTATTCCAGGTTGTGCTGCCGCAGTAAATGCTTGTTGTTCTAAAGGGCTAGGTCCTGCAACTTGAAACTCAGGAATATTTACAGGTGTACTTGCTAAGTCTGCACCAATATCAAATAAAGCTAATTTACGAGCTTCAATTTCAGGTGCTTCACGAGTAATTGTAGTTTGTCTTTCTGGTGTTCCACCACCACTAGAACCTCCGCCACCAAAGTATTGTTTTAGCCCGGTCTCATTATTGACTGTGCCAGAACCACCATGTGCAATAAGAAGTTTTCTTTCGTATTCGTTAATGTGTGCCAAATGCACATCACCATTTGTTCCGTGAGCCGTGATGTCAGAATAAAGCTTTTGAAATAACTCTACCTTATCACGCATACTAAGTTTTTCTATATTTATACTCATAACTCTTTCTCTATTTGTACATGTGTTTTTTTATAACCTTTTGGTTTCATAATTTTTTCCCATCCCGGTCTTGCATACAACTCCATTTTTTTACAACCCTCTCCTTTAGCCCACTTTTCTAAATCGCTAACGTGGTGGTGCCACTTTTCCATCTGCGTTCCCGTGACAATACGAGCATCACAGACTTTATAGTTAGGATAACTCCTAAGTTCAGTCACAACTGTAGCAAGAACTGTATCGGAGTCAGAAACAACTAACCAAAGTTGCATGGCTCCTTGTCTACAAAGGTCTTTTATATCGTCTGAATCAAAAGCACCGTTTGTATCACATGCCAGTTGGACTAAATCTTTTGCTAAAGGCCATATCTTTTCTACTTCATGCTTAGTAAATTTAATAAATTTAGTTTGCATTTATAAGATCATAAATTCGTTTCATCTGATCCTGTTGATTGTAGAAAAATGCAGCTCCTTTCTTACGCATTTCTTTAAAGTCCTCAGGATTTGCACCTGCCATGATGCCTGCCCCTAGGACAGCATCTGCACGAGACACGAACTCACCATCGGCAAGTTGTGCTAACATGGTATCTTCATCTTTATCACCGTTACCAGAGCCGTCTTCAACATAACCGTGAGCTCTGACATAGTTGTTAATATCTTTTTCATCGTGGTCAATTTTACTTGGTAGATAATTTACCCCACCTTGATTGTATTTTGGTAAAGCATCAATGATGCCACCTTGGTTTGCAGTAGCCACTGGGCTACCAAATACTATATCTTTATAAGGCACTGAGTAGTCTCTATCAGCAAAAGTATATTCTCTTCCTTGAATGATAGGTTTCATTTGTGCATATGCCTTATCATACTCTTCAGCTCTTTTTTCTGCATCCATATCAGAGATGCCTTGAAATTCTGGATTATAATCATCAAATTTAGTAGTTGCTGCAGCCGCCATAGATGGATATAAAACATTGTACTTGTTAAGTCCTTGTCCCATACCAGCTACTTGTTTTGCAAGTTCTTTGTTTTCTGTAAATTGTTTTGTAAGAAAACCACTAATTCCAGATGTTGCTGCTTTTGTGCCTTCTTGTCCTGCAGCAGTAACCATGCCTGTAACTGGATCAAAAGGTATGCCAGTAGCGGTTAACCCACCAGCTGTTGTTCCAGCAAGACCAGACAATGCTTGTATACCACCAGAAAAAACTCCACCTGTCAGTCCAGATATCAAAGCATTTCGGGTTGAGGCACCAGACATTTTTGCTACAGCGAAACTTGCTAATCCAGCGATAATTTGAGGTAACATTAACAACTCCTAATATATATATATATTACTAAGTTTACCCTTATTTAGTAGGGTCTTCAACACTACTTGGTCTCATTTCATCCCACAAACGACCTGTATATTGAAATTCTCCTACATGTGTTATGTAATCCATTATATAACAGTAACATTTTCCGCCTAAATTACGCCATAAACGGCAAAAAGCAAAGTCCTCACCTAAAAAATGTTTGGATTCTTTGTCATGATATGTGTCAAAAAAGTTATACAAATAAGGTTTTTTCTGTAATCTACCATCAACAATGGTCTCTTGTGTAATTTCTGTGTCGGGATAAGCCTTGATCATTTGTTCAAATACATTCCTTTTGATAAGCATACAACCAGTGGGTGCATGAGTGACTTCAATGACACCATCACCTTCAACTTTAATATCCTCTTCATCCTCTAATCGCAAAGGATAGGTATTACAATTGACATGAGCTTGTTTGGCTGTGGTCACATCACCCGCTTGTATCTTAGCAATGAGTCGGTCAAACTTAATGTGTTTAAGTGGATAAGGTACAGAAATGACATCCTTGTCAGCCTCAAGCATTTTCCATATGCTATCAATGGTAAAGGCTATATCACTATCAATAAACAATAAATGTGACATACCGCTTTCTAAAAAACCCGCCACACATAAATTACGACCCTGGGTGACAAGTGATGATTTCATCATCTGTACTGTAATGTCTATGTTATTCACAAGACATTCTTTTTGAAAGTCTAATATACTTTGAACATAATGTATAGACACTTCACTATGCACAGGTGTTGCTAAATATATTGATATGTTATTTTTTTGCACCTTTAGCACCAATTAAAAAATTTGTCCATTGTGTTTTTCTACTATCCCAACTGTAGAAACGCTTCATATAGTTTTGTTGTAATTCTAAATGATCTTGAGCGTAATCTCTATGCAGTTGACACATAAGGTGTTTAATTGCATAGGCAAACTTGTAAGCTAATTTTTTGTAGTCTTTGTCATAATTTATGTAAACTGGAAAATCAGCACATGTTTCAAACAATGCACCATAGTTTGTCGTGATTGTATACAAACCTGCTGACATACACTCAATTGCTGAAATACAAGAAGTTTCTTCCCAAATACAAGGATAAGCAAACATGTGATAATTAGTAATCTTATTCAAAATAAATTCATTTGGACGATTACCTATGTAATTTACATTAGGGAGCGACCTAGCTTGTTCATACAGTTTTTTCCAAGTTTCATCATTATTTTTAGCAAACTCACTACCGTATAAATTGCAACTACTATACACATCTAATTCTATGTTTTCATCCTTCAGAAGATCCATGGCACCTAACAAAACATTAAGACCACGCCAAGGTGTTGGTTGAAAAATTAATCTTAACCTATCTCCTTCTTTGTAAGGCTGACGCTCTGGAAAGTGTGAAATAGCATTTTTAATAACATGGCATTTTTCAAGCGGTAATCCATACATCATACGATACTTTTCTGCACTCCAATGAGAGTTAAATATATACCAATCGTATTGATCGTGATTCTTTTTATCACTAAACCAGGGTTGTATGTTAGGTTGATTGTAGTTGTTTTTCTGCCACAAGATGTTTATCTTGTTTTCATTAATAGGAACTTTGCCCGGTATAGAGGTGCAGATTTGAAAGTGATCAAGTAACTCGTTATCTACATACTTTTGAAGAAAGCCTAATTGTAATTCTGTGCCGCCTTTAGGCTCACTCATTCGTCTCCCCAAACAAGTCTAGTTTTGGAACAATAATGGTTACATCACGTCTAATGTCTTCTTCTTTGGTAGAAGTACCAGCATCCGCTATATCTGCTTGAGCCTCTTCTTCAGAAGAATATTCTAAGCCTGACTTTTTATTAGTTATTTTTGTTTTTGCTTCGCAATCAATAGTAATAGTCATGGCTGTATTTTAACCATTTTCTTGAGATCGGTCAATTTGAGCGTATGAAATAACACCTGATATTTTAGCTGCTGTTTCTGCGGTCATTTTAAGTATATCACCCTCTTCTAATACAAGCGTGTTCGTAATAATATCTGTCGTGCTTACCGTAGCTATATCTTGATTGCCAATCGTGTGTGTAGCAGATGCTGAGGTGTCTGTTAATTTAGTTGTTAATGTAACAGCACTACTGTGTATATTAACTGCTTGGATCTGTTTAATTAATAATCTTGCATCACTAGGTGCAGTTAACACTGAGGTTTCATCGGTATTGGCTAAAGTAAAACCTTGATTTTTATATTGTATTGTCATGAAATAAACCAGTTAAAAGTATCTTGTTCGTTTTTAAAATCTGCTTGAAAAGAAAAATTAAGTTGATTTTTGAGTGTAGCCAAAGCATCCATAATTTGCCTTTGATTAGACGCATCATATTCAGGTTTAGGTTCTGGTATATTAACAATTATTTTAGCCATTATCTTCTCCCGTCTGGTTGCACATCTGCTCTAAAAGAACCAAATCGCCAGTTTTCATCTTGAGCATTGTTTTCTATTTTTAATGAAGCAAATCGACCTCTTGCCCTAGTGTCTATCTTTTTAGTTGATGAGGTTACGATAAACGGTCCTAATGATGAACTTGATTCTGTTTCAGATGGAAAGTCTTTGAGCTGTATAGTGACTGTCGCATTACCACTTAACACCTTAAAGTCTGGTAAGAAACGTCTTATCTTAATAAAGTTCTCACCTTGTCCGCCTTCAGCGTCTAAAGTAAAACTACCTGATTCAATAAAGGCATCAATACTTGCAGTAGCATTACCGTTTTGGTCCGATTCATTAACACCTTTCTCGTGTTCGTAAACAGTTGTCTTACCTAAATTTGTACTAGCCCCTTGTATAGTAGGAAAGGTTGGAGTGCTTGAACTGGTAAACTCTGTTGCAATAGGGTTATCAAATAAATATTTATCCACATAAGCAGTTCTTGATAATGAACTTGTTGTCCAAGCTCCCTCACGATAGTTTAAAGTTACACACCTATCAATCGCTGTAGAACCTGCTTTAGGGTAAAACCAATTAATTTCTGTAAACAATGAATTGTAGTTACAATAAACTACTTCACCAGAGTCATAGTTTATACCTAAATCATCATTATCCACATTAGTAAATACAAAATCTTCTACCGAACAAGGTAGTCGTTTAACAGTACCATCAAACACAAAGAAACCACCTGACTCACCCATCCAATATACAGCACCATCTACATAGACAAGTGCGTGTTGACCAATCAAACCACAGTTAGAACCTACCTGTTGAATATTAAAAGTAAAAGGTGGTCCTACAAACTGCATCGTATAAGCAGAAGTATCTGTTAATATAAAAATATAATCTTTTGCTCGTAAGGCTCCTACTATTTTACTGCCAGAGTCTAATCTAAAAGTACCCGCAGTATTAGTAGATACAGGTGTATAATCAGTTCTATCTTCTTGATCACTAAATCTTATAAACATTTTGTCTTGAGTACCTGTGCTCCCTACTGTAGTTTCTGTACCTAAATGAATAAGGTGTCTATCTCTACCTGACACTAAAGTCATGACACTTGCTGTAGGATTTGTAGTAGATGCGGTAGCTCGTGTTTCTACGCCACTAGTAGGATTCCATTCAAATGTTTTACCGTCATGTACAGTAGCAATCAAAATTGAACCAAAATTATCTAATGCCCAATTTGCTGGTTCTATTGTTACATCAGTAGTCGGTGCAGCATTACCCCATGCAACAAAATTAGTCGCATCAGTGACGACCGCCTCGTCATCATGTGCTGCTCTGGTTGAACCTAAAGCCGCTCTAGTAATGCCTGTTAAATCATTACTGGAAATGCCTGTGTAAGTAATTAATTCTGAACCTACCAATATGTGTCCAGATGAACTAAAACCAGAAGTAGAAGTTAATGTTACTGCTGTACCCGAACCACCTGTACCTGCGGTGTTATCACCTAATGCACCATTAAGATCGTTTTTTGTAAGTGAAGCTGACTCACCACCCCATTGAGCAACACCCCAACCATAACCAGCTGTTGCTTGTGCAGGTCCAAATTTAACATATGGGTTTATATTACAACCTGTTGCACCAGTTACACCAGCACCAGATTCAACTTTACCCATTGTTACAGTAAAGGTATCAGATGTTCTAGTGACAACTTCAAAGGTATTAGTCGTGAAGTCAGAAGCAACAAATCCTGTGCCACTTCCTGGTATAGTCATATTACTAAATGTAAATAGATCTCCTATCACTAACCCATGTGACGCTTTGTTCACTGTTAAAGTAGCTGAGTTGTTAGTGGTTGTGTAAGTACAAGATGTTATAGCTGTATCAAGAGGTGTAATGTCATAAAAAGCATCGCCATAGTATAAAGCGAGTATCTTGTTAGTACCCACAGCTAAATATTTTTTGCCGTCTAAATCTGACCAATTGTGTAAATCTCTAGTAGCTCCAGCTAAAGTATTTGATGTAAGCTGTTGCCAACCACCTATTTTTTCTGGTTCACCATATCTAAAACGCACAAAGTCACCATCTGTCCATGTGTATTCGGCAGCTGATTGTGTCATTTGTTTATTGAACCCTGGTTTAAATGGTACTTTAACTAGTGGCATAATACATATCCTCTTTTAAATAAGTATAATTCAATACTCTATCTGTTGACAACCAGAGCATTTTTAAGATACCCAGTTGTAAAAATGAGTAATACAGTATCTACCATGCCCAAATTTTATATCATCTTTAGACTTGACCTCTGTTACTTCATGTTCTAAATAACTTGGAAAAAATACCATTCTATTACTAACACATTCTATAGTAGCCTTTGCTGCACTTAATTTTAAATTACCACCAAAAAATTGTTTTGGTTCTTTATACATCCATATAAGACAAGTAAATTGCACACTATCAGAATGAGGTTTATAATATTTAGACTTATCATAATAACTAATAAAAGTCGCATCTGTATTAGTATTTATAAAATTATTGTGGTGTAATGGCATAGCATCTAAAACAATATTGTGAAAATCTTTACTTGTCTGCTTGTACATGGTTCTTAATATCGGTGAAATAAGTCTACCTTTTTGTGTGTAATAGTCCCATACATGAAATCTAAAAGCATTAGATTTTGCTTTACCCTTAACAGTCTTTGCAACAGGACTATCTTCGTCGTCAGCTTTTTGTACGATTGGTTGTGTTGCATACATATCAAGCTCATGCCATACAGCATTTACTTCTTCTTGAGTATACCAATTATCAATAACCAAATAAGGAGCTTCTTTTCTTTGGTTGTTTATTTTTATATCCCAGTCTTGTTTTATTTCTTTTACTATGTTTGTCATGGTTAATCGTCTATACCTCCAGTAGTAAATATTCTTTTGTGAGCATAGGTTTTATTATCTATTTTAATACGAACTTTGTTCGTTTTTACAAAACCAGCTTGTATTGTCCAAACATCTTCATCACAATTTATTTTGTGAAATGTGTCTCTACTTACAAAATTAAACCATTTTCTTTTTTTAAAAATAATATTACCATTATCATTAATCTCTTCTGTGTAAGTTCCTTTTAATATTACAGATAAAAAACTAAATGGGTGACTGTGATAAATAACACTAGCGTTTTCTTTAGTATTAGGTATAGCTTCTACAGTAGAAGAAACAGGGTGTATCTTAGAAAACAGTATAGTCAAGGGTGTTGACCAAATGCCCCATCTTGAAATATACCTTATTCCATTTACTCCAGTTACATGACAACTGCCGTACCCTATTTTTAATTTCTTAGAGATCTTTGAGAAGAACTGTGTCATAGCCACCACTTCCATCAGATTTAGGTACTTTTACATATTCCTTTATGTTTTCTTTACTTTGTGTTTGTGCAATACGATTGCCATGGTTATCAAGTTTTGGAACTACAATTTCAGTATCAGCTAAGTTAGTAAGCTCATCTGCATAATCAGCAGTGTATTCTTCATACAATTTAGTGCCTTCTCCATAAACCATATATCTTTCAAGATGTGCAAGTAATATCACTTCAGTTAATTCTTTTGCATTATTAAATTGAAATTTATACATATCATCTGCATTTGCTAATTTTTTTTCTTTTGAAATAGGCATGACTATATCTGATTTTAATGATTGAGCCCACGCCCAAACATTGTCATTAGTGCCAGTAACATATATAGCTTGTGTAGCCTGCATTTGAAAAGAAGCATTACACATATCAGTCACATATTCTACTGTAAGGTTGCTAGGGACTGTTACTACAGGCATAACAGCTCCTTTTTTATAAACTACTTCCATTGTTTTTGTTGAGCTATCTAGGTCATAAAAATATTTTATAAAGTCATGGTTTAACAAAATACTGTTTTGTATTTTACTACTATCTTTATAATCAGGAGCACAACTACAACCATGTAAACTGTACTTATTTGCTCCCATTTTTACACCCCACACGTTCGGTTCGTGTGGCCATGTTTCATCAGGAAATTTTTTTGCTATTTCAGCTTTAATTTTTTTAACTTCATCGTCATCAGTTCCTGCCCAATAAGTACGATGTACTACTGCTTTGTTTTGAATCCATGCTCTATATAAAACTGGGTTACTCATTATGATACTGCTCCTTGGACATTTCCACTTCCATCTTCGTATGTTACCGAATTACCGTTTAAATTAATAGCTTTACCTGCTGCTCCACCAGCTCCACCAGCTCCTGATTGTCCACCGTTAGCACCTTGTGTATGAGCTTGTCCAGCTTGTCCACCAGAACCAAAGCCACCACCTGCACCACCGTTACCACCTTCTCCTCGTTGAGTTTGTGATGGAGTTGCACCAGCTCCACCAGCACCAGCACCTGATACACTACCAGCTTGACCTGCAGCTAAATTAGTAGTCTGTGTTGTGTTCATACCAACAGCTCCACCAGGGCCACCAGTTTGACCAGCTCCACCACCGCCACCGCCACCAGCACTAGCAATAGTTTGTGTTTGGTTTTTATCAATTTGATAAATGCCACGACCGCCGCCGCCACCGCCACCGCCGCCACCGCCGCCACGGATATTACCTCCGTTGTTTTGGATAGTTGTGTCAAAGCCTAAATTAATAGCGGCACCAGCAGATGCACCAGCTTGTCCAGCATGTGCAGCATCAGCATTACCACCATTACCACCTTCACCACCAGCACCTACAATTTGGCTGTTGTTAATAATTTTAACAGTATCGCCAGATGCCCATTGATTACCTGTATCAATACCATATCCACCTGTGCTAGAACTACCAACGATTGCTTGTACAGTAAGAGTTACATCTGAAATACCAGCAGAGTATGTACCGCCTCTGTTAGAATAAATATTGTAGTTTTGTGTTGTGCTTGATATTTGTAAAGCGATAGCTATACGGTTTGTACTACCATAAAATTGTGACATAGAGATAGTGCCACTAGTTGGTATAGAACCTGATTCACCTGTTGCACCTGACGGAACGTTTTGACCACCAGCATAGTATTCTGATAAAGAATCAGATCCACCTGCAGCATCACCAAACTCTGCTACGATTTCTGATATTGCTAATGATGAACCGCTATCTTTAACTGCCATTTTCTAGCTTCTCCACTTTCTTTTCTAGTTCTTTGATCGCTTCTATAAGCACACCAACTAAATTACCATAAGCTACTGACATATATTCACCTTCGTCATGCACAACTTGTGGCATAACTTTTTGTACTTCTTGGGCTATAACACCTGTGCCTTCTCTACCGTCTCTGGTAAATGTAACACCTCGCATTTCTTTAACTTTACTTAATCCGTTTTCTATTGTTTGAATATCGTCTTTCAAACGTTCATCAGAAAAAGCTGTAACATCATTGTTAAAGGTAGCGGCACCTGCTGCTGACATATCTAATGTCAAAGCAGTAATTGTTGAACCACCGTCATTGCCTTTAAAAATAATGTCTTTATCACTGGTAGCCGATTGCATAACAAAATCAGTTGAACTATTAGTAAAACGACCAAACTCAGTGCCACCATCTTTTAAAATAATATCTGCACCATCAGCATCTAAAACAATGTCTTGACCATCAAATAAAGATTGATCTCTTGTTTTATACTGCCAACCAACCGTGCTGTCACCAGAGTAAACTAATGTAAATGCCGCTCTTTCGTTAGCAACTACTAAATCAGAACTAGCTCCATTTATATTAGAACTGTTTCTACCAATTGTAAGATTGTTAGAATCAAAGGTGTTTTCAGAATCCATAAAAGTTACTTCATCACCCGCTGCTGGAGATGCTGGTAAAGTTATTGTTCTTGCTCCACCTGAAGTATCAGCTAATATCTGTGCTCCTGCTTGTACAGTTTCATTAGCACTTATAACACGCCAAAACTTTGTTTCGTGATCTTTGACAATATCCGTACCATTTGAATGACATATGTAATGATGTCCTTCACATAATTTAAAACCTGTTTGACTAGTGACCTTAAATGTAAGTGTAAATCCAGCATGGTCTGTACCGTCAAATATATTAAACATTTTTTCTATTGAAGCAGGCATGTTTACTGTTCTATTTGCAGCTAATGTACCTGTAAATTTAAGTGTCATATTACGAGCATTTGATACTGAGGCATTATTCATTGCTAAAGTAACATCGGAAGATGCAACAGCTATTTCTTCATAACCCGCTATAGCTTGTTGTACGACATTAAAGTTGTTGTTTGTTTTATCGCCCCATGTTCCTGGATTCTCTCCAGTAGCCATTAATTCGATTTTTAAGTCACTTGAGTATGATGATGCCATAATTACCTACTTTGTTCGTTTAAATTCATTATAAGACTCCTATGCGACCTTTTCAACCTCATCCACAACAGTCCATGTCTGTGCTGTACCCGTGCTTACATCAGTCCATGTTTGTGCTGTACCCGTGCTTACTGTCTCCCAAGCTACAGTACCTCCAACACCCTGATTGAAAGTTAAGCTAATACCTGTTGGTGACACAGAAACATCAATAACGATTGAAACTGATCCTATTGAAGAAGTGCTTGAAATTCCAGTAGCAGTAAAATTAGCGTCTGCTGCAGTGGAAGATGAACCTGCATTCAATGTTAAAGCAGAACCAGTAACAGCAACCGCTAATACTTGCTGTTGCATAGTTGCAAAGGACTGTTCTGCAAATGCTACTGTACCGAAGCTCATAACTAGCTCCTATTCTTTAGTTCATCAACTTCATTCTTCAAATCTTTTATCGCTTCAATAAGAAGTCCGACCATATTGCCGTAAGCAACTGATTTAATCTTATCTTCTGACTTATCCTCTCTTACAACTTCTGGTATTATTTTTTCAACTTCTTGAGCTATAACACCCATACTTTTATGACCTTCGTCATCTATTCTTTCAAATGTAACACCACGCATTTGACATACTTTATCTAAAGCATTCGGAATTGTTTCTATATCTTTTTTTAATCTTTCATCAGAGAATGCAGTAACATCATTGTTAAATGTAGCAGCTCCAGCAGCACTCATATCTAGCACCATAGCTGAAATAATAGTTCCCCCATCATTTCCACCCAATATAAAATCTTTGTCTTGCACAGAAACATCCATTCTAAAGTTTGAGCTATCGTTGTTAGCTATTTTTCCAATTAATGTGCCAGCATCTTTAAATAAAACATCACCACCATCAGCATCTAAGATAATATCCCCTGCAACATCAAGTGTTAAATCACCTGAACTTAAGTCAATCTCTGTGCCATCAATAGTTATATTATCTACGACTACACCAGCGTTAGCAGTTACAACTCCAGCAACTCCGAGAGTTGATGCCATATCAACCGCACCATCAATATCAACCACATCTAAATTGGTAGTACCATCAACATCTATATCACCAGAAATATCTAATTCTGTTGCAATAATCTTATCGTTAAAGGTTGCTGCTCCAGCAGCAGAACCGTCAATTGTTAAAAATGTAGTATCAGCACCACCATCAGTTCCTTTGAAAATAATGTCTGAATCGTTTGCAGCAGCATCAATTGTAATGTTTCCAGACGATGTTGATATAGTGACTGCTGCGTCACCTGCTGTAAGGTCATCTGCTGCCAATGAACTAACACTAGCTGCTGCAAATGTTAGCGTTCCACTACCATCTGTTTTTAAAAAATGCCCATCGCTGCCATCAGCTGTCGGCATATTAAATGCAGTACCACCAGAAGTCATGATTATCTTACTACCATCAGAGGCAAAAGATTCGTTTGCATCATGGAATTGTAAAGTAGGTGTGCCACCAGAATCTGTTAACAATAAACCAGTGTCATGCACATGTGTTAGAGCTATTTCATCATTAGCACCAAACGATAGAATCGCACCATCGTGTTGTAATTCTAAATCTTGTGTTAATGTCACATCTCCATCAGATCCTATTGCTATAGCATCTGTATCTGAAGCAGAACCTATTTGTCCGCCATCTGCTATAGTAATACCACCTGAGTGTACATCTCTTTGACTAAAAGTTACCACTCCGTTTGAAGCTATCGCTATTGAATCAGTGTCACTAGTATGTCCGATGTTTGTGCCATTAATAATTATGTTATCAACAGTTAATGTTGTAAGTGTTCCTAATGATGTAATATTTGTTTGTGCCGCAGTTGTTAATGTTACATCAGCTATATAAGTTTTAACCCTAGACACTTCACATTTCTTTTCTGTGCCACCAGCACCATCATCAACAATAATTAAATCAGCATCTGCTAAAGCAGCACCAATGTCTGATGCACCATCTATATCTAGTGCTCCTATGTCTACTTTGTTTGCTGTTGATATAGTAGCTAATTTAGTGTCAACAATCGCTGCGTCTGAAGCCACACTTGCATTGACCACAGCGTTAGCGGCTAATTGATCAGCACCTACCGCATCATCAGCAATTTTAGCTTGAGTTACATTGTCATCTACGATTGAGGCTGTTACCACAGCACTAGCTGCTAATTGATCAGCACCAACGGCATCATCTGCTATCATCGCTTGTTCTACAGCGTCATTAGCAATAGTAAGGGCTCCACTTGAGGCTATTGTTGCGTCACCACTTAATGCAACTTCTTCATAACTAGTGCCATCTGCGACTAATATTTTACCTGAAGTAACATCAGGCATAATTAATTTACCAGGCAGTGTAAGGTTATTACTAGCGTCTAATATTGTTGTCTTACTAGCGGGTAAACAACAAAAAACAAATTTAGTACCTGCTGAGAAGTTAACAGCACTATCGCTGTTTGAACTTGATATAACTGTAGTACGAGCAAGGGTTGAACTATCTGAAGATAAAGTACCTAAACCAACTTCAAACTCAGCATTTAAAACAATACAATAGTATGTAGTATTACTATTACCAATACCTGCTGAAAATGTTTCAAATCCAGAAACGGCACCACCTAATGTAACCGTACCAGTGCCTGTGGTCGTGGTAGTTTCTTTTACACGGTCATTAATTACTAGAGCCATGTCTGTACTCCTAAGCTATTCGTATGATTGCAGCTGAGGATGAAAAAGCAGGAAACGATATAGTAAATGTTCCTGAAGTTGCTGTTTTATCAGCACCAAAATTTAAAACACACACTGCTGGATCGCCAGAAGCAGTGTCGTTATAGATTAGAGCTCCTCTTGCAGTTAAAGTTACACCTGTAAAAGATAAGTCAGCAAAATCAACCAAAGCTGTATCAGATGATAAAGATGTTCCGCCATTAGTTAACGCACTTCCACCTGAAGCATATTGACCTGATGCTGAAACTTGATTATCTGTAGTAAAAGATGTGGTTGATTTTCCTAAAGTAGCACTGCTTGTGTAAAGTGATAATTTAAAAGAATTACCACCACTTGATTTAAAGTTGTGTGTGCCTTCCAGCAATTCTTTTTTAAATGAATTACATATTGCATTAGTTGTTATAGCCATTATCCTACTCCCTTAACATTAGGTGAAATAGATGGAATTGGCATCCTCGGTTCACCGTCCTCATATTGTCCACGTTTTCTTTGCCCCATTTGTTGCATAGCAAACTGTTGTATTTCTTCATTATACTTCTGTTTGTATAGTGTGTACATATCAGCAGGTCCTTTTAAATAGCTAAAACACTCTACTAACACACCATGTAAAAGCATACTTTCTTGATTTGTAGACAAGTAAGTAGCAGTTGAACTATTAAAATGTGGGGGGTCAATCACATAATTAATTTGAATAGTAAAAGTAGTTGATGGCACTGGAGCTAAAACTATAGAAGAATCAGTCCAGTTTGCATAATATTTCGGAGTTCCAGTAGAGTCACCAGGATTAAACTCTGATATAAAACTGGTATCTCTTTTTTCTAAAAACACACGACTACCACTATTTGTAATTTGCACCGACCTTAAATACAAAAAATCATCAGGCATACTTACATATCTTTGTGATGCTACTGTTGTAGATGTTTTATATGCTTTTAAATCATCATATTCAACTTTACCTGCGATATCTAATTCAGCATTTCTTATAAATTGATCAATTAAAGTGTCTGATAAGACATTAGAATCTACCTCTGTGTAGTTTCTTACTTGTGTTAAAAAATTTGCATGTGTAATACTCATGATACAGTCACCGTTACATCGCCAACATTCATTTGAATTTGACGACGTTTATTTTGTTCATCTGCACTATTTGGTGGAGTTTGAGAATCTGTTTCAAAACTCGCAAACAATGCTGGGTTTAAATCTACATCGGTTGGTGAACTTCTTAAAGGTCTTGGGTTTTGTAAAGCAATGGCATCAGACTGATGTTGTCTACGCCTGATTTGTGGATGTTTTGATTCATACTCTGATCTGTGTACAAATGACCCATTCCACTCCTTGACCATTTCAGTATATGGAAACTCCATGCCTGATCTGTCAGATATTGCTTTTGCGTATTTGCCTTTAGCGTATGCCATTTATTCCTCTACAAAAGTTTCGTAGGTCTATTACGACCTAGTTTACATTTAACTTTAATACTACCACCATTTCGTTTTTTTGGTATTAAATCAGTTTTTTTTGAAATATATCCTTTGTTAACTTTTTTACCTAAATATTTTTTTTCTGTTTTTAAAGTGTGTTTATCAGGGTTAGTGTAAATATTTTTATTTGATTGAAAATCATCATAATCTTTACCTGATAATTCTTTACCTTTTTTTTGTTTATTAACTAATTTTTTATTTGCTTTTAAAGCATTTCTATATTTTATATAACCCTTTACTCCTTTTCTAGCAAAGTATAAAGCTGCTGGACCTATAAACTGCACTGCCATAATTAACTCCCTGATGGAAAATAACTTTGCGGTGTTATATAAACCGAAGTTCTTTGACCATCTTCGGACAAAGCTCTTTGTAATTCATCTTCATAAATCATTTTATTCTGTTGAACTAACTGTGGATTAACTTTCATAGCTAAATAATAAGCAAGACCTGCTACCATACAAGGTATAAACCTAAAGGCGACATCGCTTTGATTAGTATATGCTCCCGCATCTTCAATTCGTTTAACACAATAAAATTTTAAATGTGTGTAGGTACTAGCATCTGGTGTTTGGTACAAAGTAATAGTTGGTGTTGTTTGTCTGTCCACATAATACTCTGATGGCTGACCTGTAGCTCCTTTATTAGGCTTACTGGCGTAATCACTTCTTGATATTTTTGTAAGTGAAACATCATTAGTTGATGAAGTTGTTCCGCTTGAAGTGCTTATATAAGCTTCTAATACATCACTTGTAGCAGCTGGAGCATCATAAGTTGCTGTGCCAGATGTTAAAGCTTGTGTATTTAGTGCAACTTTCCACAAATGAATACCACGGTTTGACCACTCAGAGAATAAAATATTTAAACTTCTACGGGCTGACTTTAAATCATTACCACTATTTGTTCTTATAGCACAACGCTCATACGCTTCTTGGATGATATCATCTATGTCTAGATCAAATGCTGTTGTACCTGAAGTTGCCATCTAGCCTCCTATTAAGACTTTTTCTTTTTCTTCTTTTTAAGAAGTTTAAAATCACCACTATCAATTCTACCATTGTTGTTTAAATCAAGTTTTTTTTGATTACCCATCAAACCACCACTATTTCTTTGTGCAAATCTAGATCCACCTAAACCTGCAACAGTTGGGTCATAAGGTGTGCTTTTAGTAGATAAAGCTTTGTAAATTTTTGATAACAAACCATCTTCTTTTTCATTTTTCATTTTTGTTTTATAACTTGAAAAAGAAGGTGACATTTTTTTACCAATATCAGTTTTACCCATGATATCGCTTTTTCTGATTCTGCTAAAATCTGACATATCTATGTTGCCAATATTGCCACCTTTCGATGAAAATGTATCAAAATTAAACCCAGCATCACTCTTATATGTTTTTTTACTTGCCATAATAATCTCCTATATATCTATTAATCCACCATAATACTTTTTATCAATCGTTCTAACATTAGTTGGTTTCGGTCCAACATTACCAGCCTGTCTTTTACGCTTAACCGCAGATCGTTTTTGTGAGTCTGACATCTTGGCAGCTTTTGATGCTGGAACACATTTTGGATACTTACGTTTTGAGCCTTTTGCACTTTTACGCCCACACTTCTTATATCCTCCACCTTTTTTTGGAGAACCAATATCAACCCAATTTTCACTAAACCACTTTTTTAAACTCATTACATTAAATCTTTGTAGTAAGCAGCAGTAGATGGATTACTCATAGTCATGCCGTCAATATCAACACTAATTGCTGATCCAGATGTATCACCTGCTTCAACAAAGGTACCCTCTTTTGCTGGTTTTGGACCTCTAAAATCCTTTCGCTTTTTACCACCAGGACCTTTAACTTTACCTGCACATACTTTACTAGCATAAGCATTAGCGTACGCACTTGGGTACACATCAAATTTAGCTTTAGCCGCAGCTTTACCTCGTGGGCATAACTTTTGTCCTTTTTTCTTAGCCATAAATCCTCCTATACTTAAATTTTAACAGTTTATCAATGAGCTATCTATACCTTGTTTTTTTCTTCTTTTTCTTCTTTTTTTTCTTTTTTTTAGAAGGAGGTTTAGATATTTGTTGTGTCATTTGAGCTCTTGTTATAGGCATCTACTGTACCTCACTTTGCCATTTTCATCTTTTTCGGCTAATAAATATTCACTTCTATTACCTTCACCCACATACGATGCGTGAACCCAACCAGAATTTATTTCATCGGGATTATGAAATTCAAGAATTACTTGGTCATAATCTAAATTTTCATTAATAAAATCAGCTAATTCTTTATTAGAAACACCAGGCACTTCAAAATCTGCAGCTTCACCTTTGCAATGTTGTGATCTTGAAGAAGAACCAATTTTTTGACTTAATTCTGGAGATCTATAACCAGAACTTATAGTCACAGGTTTCTGAAAGTAATCTCTTACAGGCTGTAAAATATTATTACAAAGCCTTTGTAAGTTTTCAATGTGTTCCTTGTCGGGATTATTATCTATACCACATCTTTCAGCTGTCTGTGACTTAGTAAGTTCGGCTAAAGTAAAATTATCAGTTAGCTTCATAAAACAATAATTAAAAAAACTAATAAAATAATTACAAGATCTCTAATTTTACAACTTTCACAAGTCCAACTATCTTTATACTTAGTCCACAACTTGTTCACAGCTTTATAAGGTTTTGTTAACATTTCCATCTTCTCCTTGCCTGACATATACGCTTATTAGGCGTTTTACGGCAATTAATATTGTGCATTTTAGCTTGACCAGCACTTCTTGAACAATAAGATTTGCGTCTTTTTGCTGCTTTGCTACCTTTCTTCACATCACCTGTTACAGCAGTTTTTAATTTACTCCCAGGATTCATACGACGATAAGCTTTAACACCAGCTTGTGTCATACCTGCACCAGATTTTGTTGATCTATAGTTTCGTTTATTACGGGCAGGCATACCGCCTTTTTTGAAACCTACTAAATCATTCGTGTACTGTTCAACTGTTATATCCATAATCAATCGTAGTTTTTAATAAACTCTGCAATGACTGTATAAGTATTACCTGAATCAGCTGCACCCGGCACCACAAAGTTTACATCACTTTGGTTAGAATTAGATGAAGTGTTAGCTGGAATACCACCAAATTCTCTAAAGTCCCAATAACCTGAATCTACCAATGTTACGATCGGTATATCACCATCTGAGTCTTCAAAGTCTAATCTTGCAAATGAGTCGCCACCATCACCATTAGCACATGACCACCATATTCTTTGTGGACTTACTGTAGTGACTGACTGTCCGTTTGAGTTTGCTGCAAGAGCTGATACATCAGCAAAAACTGTTGTACCACCTGTGCCATCGGATTCATTTACGATTTTAATAACTACTCTCTTGTCATTTTCTTGCAAGATTGTAGGTCCTGTTACTGTATCTGCCATGGTTTCCCTCCTTAATCAAGAAACTGTGGGGCCGTAGCCCCACTAATTATTATCTTACTGATCAGCAAACGCTGGTGCAGTTGTTGATGTAACATTTCCAAAAATTTGGTAATTAGTTGTATCTATACCCATTACGATAACGTCAAAACCAGCAGGAACATTCAGTTGAATACTGCTGTTTGAGTTGCCGTCTGAAAATACTGAACTTACTTCATTTCCATCAGTGTCTAAAAATGTTACTCCACCAATGTAAAAGTTTGTATTACCCGGTGTAACGATTAAAGCATCTGTTGCATCAGCGGCTCCACCAGCGTAAACAAATCTAAACATAGATCCAGCTATTGGTGCAGGTAGTGTATATGTATTATCTTGTCCTCCATCAGGTACAAGTAATACTCTACCACTATGAGTTGCATTTGTTAAAGTTACATTTCCATCAGACAAACTAACTGGTGCACCACCAAGAGTTGTTACCTCTGTTATAGCTCCAGTTGTTGAGTTTTTACTGATAGTTTTTATTGTGCTTTCCGACCTTAGTGGTCCTGAAAATGTTGAATTAGCCATAATTATCTCCTAAATATAAGAATACAGTCTTTAGGTCGTCGTCTATACACGTCTGTATTCAAGTTTTCGTATAGTCAGTTTATTATAACCAAAAAAAAGGGGACCCGAAAGTCCCCTTTTCGTCCTCCAAATTACTACTTACGCAGCCCCTGGAGAGCCAAAGATTCCTCTTGGATCCGAGAATCCAAATGAGTATCTTTCTCTTGCTTTGAATCTTACATTACCTGTATCGAAGTCACCTTCCATAGCAGTTTTGATTGGTGCTCTAACAAACTGTTTAAGTCCATTAGGTGCATCAGTCATAATGAAGAAAGCATCTGTATCAGTTAAATAATGATTAACTCTGTAGCCTTGTGGGATCATACCCATTGAAGCCATAGCGTTAATATCATTATCTGATGTACCGACACGCTGAGGTGTTTTCAATATTCTTTCCGCTGTGAACTGAAGTTCTTTAGGAATGATTAATTTAACACCTTGTAACGCAACTTTAAGACCTCTTTCGTCAACAAATGCAGCGATATCAATTAATGATTGCTCCATAGATGTTTCTGATAGGTCAGAAGCTGTAGATAGTTCGTTACGGAAAGTACCTCCAATAGTTAGTGGATGGTCTGTAGCACAAAGCTCTTTTCCATCACCACCTGTGAAGCTACTGTTAAAAGCATTGTTAAGAACGTTTGCAGCTTTCACTTGTTTAGTGTTAGCCATAGAACGTGCTAATGCTCTTGTGTAACGACCAGCTAGTCTGTCATACAAGTTATCCTCAATTGCTTCTTCTGTAATAGCAAAAGCCATTGCGATAGTCTCGTGTGTGTATCTCGCTGTGTAAGATTCTTGTGCATCGTCAAATGTCACACCTGCACCTTCACTTTTCACAGGAGCCGAACCGAAACCAGACAGCATTACTTCTTCTTCAAATGCTCTATCTGAGCTTTCTGAATCAAAAATTTCTGCGTGTTCGTTTTCATATCGGTTGTATTCTAGTCCAAAAAGAGCGTTAAGCCCAGGCTCTAACTCTTTGACCAGTTGTGCTCTTGAAATAGCCATGAATTATCCTCCTTAAGCTAACCCAGCCCCTTTTTGGCCGAATATATGGTTTTGAATGACTACAAGTACATTTGTTGCATCCGAACTAACATCACTGTTATCAGGGTTTCTTGAAACATCAATAGCCTTGAGTGGTAGTCCAGCTGTTGTTGCACCAGTGGTTACATCTAATTCAGCACCAGATAAGCCTGTTGTGGTACTTCCAGAAGAAGTATACACAATATCAAAGTTACCGAATAAATCAGCAACTGGGAAAGCAGCATCTGCTTGAATTTCGAAAATAGCCATTGGGTCATCAATAATAAACGCTTCAATATCAGAAGCATTTGTACTTGCAGGATAAAAATTGGAAAAAGTTTCTTTTCCAGTGGTAGGGTCTGTATAACGACAACCGTTAAAAACACCTACGATAGGAACTGTACCGCCATCGGCATGTACTTCTACACCTCCACCTGTGACTTGCATTACCATGTCACCTTTGAAGATTGCAGTTCCGTAGTTCGCAGCTATTCTATAACGATTTTGCACGTTAGTAGCAGGTCCGCCAATGCGGCCCACATGACGCATACCAAATGCAGCATCTTGGTTTGCCATAATAATAACTCCATAAAATTGTTAAACAAATGTGGTTACATAAGCTAAAAAATTAAGACTTTCTGTTACCACCAAAAGTTACACGAGATTGTCTGTCGATATTTACAGGCATCTCTGGTCGTTGTTCCTTTAAAATGTCGTTATCAACGGCTTTAACTTGGTCAACAGTCACATTATTAAAATACTGTTTGCGTTGCTCTACAATTTCTTCAGGTATCCTTGCCAACACAAGGCCACCAACTCCGATTAACCCCACATATTTACCTTCATGGATTACTGGATAGTCATGGTCACCGATTTCGTTTTGAACTTCTTCAGCTCTAACAAACTCCCAACCTTCTCTTAGTTTTTTAGACACATTACCTGTATCCATAAAACCAACACTTTCTACCCTTATCCAACGATGGCAATACCCTTTTGGTGCAGGGGGTGCATCTAAACTTGATGGAGGTGCCCAAGGTTTTGTGCGTTTTGCATTACTACCTTCTTGGCTCCTGCGTGAGGTTCTTTTCTTTACATCATCTGTCATATCGTTACTCCTTCACGAATTTAGCGTATTCTTCTAGTGGCACCCCTAATTTTTTAGCTATTGCTACTTGTGAACGGGTGAGTTTCACGCTTCTGCGTCCTTGCTGTTTACGCCCCGCCGAGGCAACAGTTTGAACGGGTTTACTTTCTTCTACCTTTTCGGTAGATGCAAACTTATGTGGAAAATATTCCTTAAGTCTGTTATTAACTTCATTGTAGTAGTCATCTGAGTCTGCGTCAAACCCCTCTTTAACTAACTCACCATGAATACTAAAAGCAGCATTGGTCATAACTTCATCATTACCAAACCAAGTATTTTCTGAAGCCCATTCTTTGGCTCTTGCACTTGGCTCTGGTGTAGTTGTTGCTTCTGGTTCTTTCTCAGTGGTTTCAACAGTCTCAGTTTCTTTCTTGTCAGTTTCATACTGCGTCATTCTCATTCTTGCTTTTTCTTTTTCAACAGCTAACCTTGTTAATTCATCATTAGCTTCAACAATTTTCGCAGAATCATTTTCTTCAATTGCATCTTGTAGTTTGATCTTTACTTGCTCTCTTTGAGCATCAACTCTTGCATCAAATTCTTTAATGTAGTTTTCGTCAGCCGATAAAGATATAGATTTTTCTTTATCGTATTTATCTTTAAGACCTTTAGCATAATCTAAGGCAGCTTGTTCTCTACGCTCTGCCTCTCTCATTTTACGAGTTAATTTATCAATACGCTTTTGAGTTTTTTCAGAAACATCTTGTAGATTGTCTTGTGGCTTTTCAGGTTCTGGCTCAGATGGAGTTTCCTCTTTCTTATCCATCGGATCGGTATAGCCTAAATCAACCTCACCTACAGCATCTTTTACAGATTCTTCTGCGGGTTCTTGATTTGTTTCTATTTCAACATTCTCTTCTTGAACATCATCCAAATCTAATTCAACTTCCTTTTGTGCGTCAGACATATTTTACTCCTAAAATAGTGCGAGGATATCCTCGGGTTTTTCAATGGTGCCAATAATTTCATCATCATTGATAATTCTATGTTCACCGAATTTTGTTTTAAACCTAGCTCCAGCGTATCTACCTATAACAACAAAGTTACCAATTTCACACCAAGGAGATAAAAACTTATTTTTATCCTGGTAACACATGTCACCCATCTTAACAACATAACCAACAACAGATGTCATTTCCGATGTCTCTAAGGTTTGTTCCGATAATGCAATACCCCCATCAGTCATCTCTGACATTTTCCACATTTTCAATAAAAGTCTATACCCGACTGGGTCAGGTAGTTTTTTTATATCGTTAATATAGCTTTGGGTTAGTTTATTGGTATCTTCTTTTGATGATGTACCTTCATCAGCAAGGTAATCTGGTTTGATAAGTTCAGACAAATTTTTACTCCTCTTCTTTTTGCAGGTCTTTTAAATCCTGTAGCAACAGCTCCATGCCGTTGAGTTTTCCTTTAGCAAATGCTAAATTTTCTACATCTTTGACATTATATACTATATGTTCCTTAGTGTTGTCAATCTCTTTTTCAATTAATCGTTTAATTGCAAGGATAGTATCTATGTCATACATTACACACTTCCTGTAAATTTTTTACCTTTGACTTGAATATCTTTAACACCTTGAATGTCGGATTTTGCACCTACTTCACGGTGAGGACAACCACCTTTGTTAAATTTAAAATCTGCACCTACATTCACCCTACCTGTTTCATCAAGACTAACATTAAATTTTTTATTTTTATTTTTGTATTGTGCACTTATCATTCCTCTATAATCTTTGTCACCATGTACACTTCTCGAAACTTCACCTTTTAACTTTGTTTTTTTATTTGGTTTATATTCACCTTTTAAACCTATTCTATCAAAACCTTTTTTAACAGTTTTGTTATTTGACCTAACTACAGAACCTGAAATACTAGGTGTTATAGAACTTTTTTTACCTTCAAAAGTATAAGATGCTTTTCCAGAACCGTATTGAAAGTTTTCGTTGCCAAACCCAAAAATATCTATATCAGCACCACCTTTTAAACCTTGTGGGTTGGGTCCTCGTTTAGGGGGTACGGTTCTAGTTAGTTTCTTCATTATTTATCTACCTTAGTTCTGTCAACTTCAGCTTTCTTGGCTGCAATATCTAGTTTATCATCGGCAACACGGATACGCTCACCAGCTTGACGATTAGCATCATCACGCTCCATCTTATCCAAGTTCATACGCTCTTCAAACTCTACATACTTACGAATTTCTTCAGCCTTAAACTCTTCACCTCGGCGTTGCATGTCCATCGCTCGTAAATCCAACTCTTGTTGTTTAAGTGCTACCAGTGGATCTTTTTGTTGTGACATCGCTTCCTCATTGACCAACTCTTCGGTCAAGGCTTGAACACGGTCTGCCACCATAGACTCCAGGATAATTTCAAACTGCTCTGGTCGTTCTTGTTGTAACGCCATAACATTATCTGGGTCTTTCTGACTCAACATTTCCAACACTTGAGCTCTGGCTTTCAAACTAATGTGCTCACTAATGTGTGCTTGTAGTAACGCATACACCATTGGATTGACTTGTACCATACGAGATCTAATAAACGCAATATGTGATAACACATGAGCATCATGATTCTGTATAGCAAACGCCATTGGCACTTTCATCTGTAGTGCTTCCATATTTTCTATCGCTGGATCTTTTGGTCTCTTCTCTGGTTTTGGTTTTAATATCGCATCAATGTTTTTGGTGCCCAATGCCTCATACACACGACGATATGCCTCATGGACATTGTGCATTTGTGGGTTACTTTGGGCAATTTGCAACTGCGTTTGAGCTAAAGTCACTCGTTGTGACATAGAAAAGATATTTGGGTCAGCCACAGGTATCACATCTACCTCTGGTGAAAAGTCCATCATTTTAATCATACGATTACCACCATACACGGCATACGGATACACAGGTGGTAAGTAAGTGGCAAAAACATCGGCTAATAACCTAAATTCTTGTCGCATACCATAGTAAAGTCGCTTATGTATCGCACTCATAACCCTTGAACCACGTTCCATGAGGGCAACTGTGGTGCCCACGTTACGATTTTGTGTGTCATTGCCCACTTGCATGTCAGCTATTGCTGCAAATCTCTGTCCAGCTTGTACCACAAACCCTAATAACTGAAATAATGTCCCAGATGGCTCTTTGAACGGTAAAATTTGAAATTGATCCTTAATATTTCCCCCAGGAGCATCCACATCACGGAACTCACCCGGTTGAAACGGTTGATCGTCGTCTCTGATTCGCATACCACGGCTCTTGAACCCTGCTGGAAGATTAGAAAGTGTTCCCGCATCCAATAATTGACGCAATGCAGCGGTTGCTGTCTTACTTAACCCACCAATCATGTGAATTAAGCCAAAACCATAGAATCCTAGTCCTGGTAAAAACTTATAATGGACAAAATATTGCTTTTTACGCTGTTTTTCGTCCTTCATATCGTAATTTCGGTAAATAGAAAGCACTTCTCCAGAGCCTTCGTCCAGTGTCACCACAAATGGCACCTTCACATTCTTCTCACCACTGTCCATTTCGTACTCTTCAAGATCTAAATCAACGTGCATCTCTAAAATATTAAACTGATAATCACCATCATCAGCTTTTCTTATGCCTTCTAACGAATCGTACTTGTCTTGTATGTCACTTTCATCCATACGAGACGGTAAAATATCAATGTCACGATAAAAACCAGCTCGTTGTTTCTTCAAAATGTCGTTTTCTGACATTTTCAACACATGCGTGATGCGTTCACAGTCGGCTAAGTCGGTTGCATAGTACGGTACCACCAAATCTTCGGCAGGTACGAACTTACTTACTGCTCGTTCTAACATCTCGTCGTAATAAACTTTTTTAAATGCACTTCCCGCCAGTGGTAAATAAAATAATAGCTGGTCAAACTCAGGCGTGTACTCCTCCATTTTTTCCATGATCATATAGTTCATGAACTCTTTGACACGCTCGGCTTGTTTTTCTTTCTCCTCGTCCACATCACCGACCACCTGAGTTCGTACAGGTCCGTCGCTGGGTAATAGTTCTTTGTAAGCCTGGCTTTGAAACTGAGTGACTGCCTCAGCTAACAATGGGTGTGTAACACTACTGGCACCGAGAAAAGGTCTGGACTCTTCGTTGGGTTTAAACCCTAATAAATCTAACCCTGAGATATAAGTTTTCTCCCAGTCGCTTCTTGATTCTTTGTCCTTTTTGTAATCGGCAATTAGTTCCATGGCAAGACTGGTCAACACTCGTTCGTCCATGGTCTCCGCTAAGTTTTGAAAAAACTCAATGGCCTCACTTTGTTCTTCCGTCATCTCTGGACCTTGGTCCATGGGCATGGCATCAGGATCTGCTTCTACCTCTACCTCTGGAGCCTCAATCTCTTGCATGTTATCAGCCGTTACTTCATCTGGTTTAATATTTTCTTCTACTGCCATAGTTAGCCTCAATAATAATTATAAGATTTTGTAACCTGTTCTTCTTGATCCACATAATCAGAGTATAGCTCAACAAAGTTCCCTTGTCTGTACCTTAGTATTGCTTGAGTCGTGGAATCTACATAGTCATCATTCGCTCCATGTGGAAACGCAGCACATTCATCAATTACATCTTCGGCAAATTTTTCTCCATACGGATACCACACGGCACCACTTTCAAAAACAGGGGCACAACTGTTCACTCGGGTATGTTTGTCATTACCCCTGGATGGTGTAAATGGCACCACGGGAATACCCATTCTTCTAAACTCTTGCGTGAGTGGTTCACCACTGGCTTTCTGTTCAATGATAATCGTTTCTGGTTCCCAGTATTTATTAGCATCCAGTGCCACTACTTTGAGTTCTGGAAAATCAAACTTACCTTTGATGGCATCCAACAAAATAATATTTGGGGCTCCGCCTTCTTCTGGAAAAAATACACCCCAAGTCGTAATCGCAGAATAGTCCGCCGTTTCTTTTTTACTAAACGCTGTATCGTAACTTTGAATGACATGCTGTAATTGAGGTAAGCTTTCTTTTTCCCAAGGTTGCCACCATTCTCGTTTAAGAATCGCACCTTCTTCTGAGGTGGGATTTTGCATGTATTGTGCTGACCAGTTTCGTATCGGAATACTGGCTTTGATTTTTTCTAATTCATCTAGTTCCCAATACTCTGGCCACACCGGGTTCCCTGATTCGAGAATTGCTGGAAACGAAACTTGTTTCCATGAATCTGCTTTAGGTTCAGTTTGAGCCTTCAACAATCTACCTGTTAAATCATCCTCAGCCCAACGAGTCATGACTACTAAGATTGAGCCTCCAGGTTGTAAACGCTGACGAGGACCCGAGGTGTACCATTCATACGCTCGTTCCATCGCACTGTCGGACATGGAATCTTGTTCCGTGTGTGGATCATCAATAATCAAGAGATCTGCACCACGGCCCGTGATGGATGCACCAACACCCGCCGCATAGTATTCACCACCATGATTCGTTTCCCATCTACCTTTGGCTTTGGAGTCCTCACGCAATCGTACATCACCAAAGATTTGTTTGTACTCTTTGGAATCAATAATGTTACGAACCTTAGAACCGAACCTTGCTGCCAGTTCTGTGTTGTGCGACACCTGCATTATTTTTAATTTTGGATACTTGCCAATGATCCAAGCGGGGTAGTATACGGAAGCAAATTCTGATTTGGTATGTCTAGGGGGCATATTGATAATGAGCCTCCCTTTTCTTTCATCCGCAATATCAGTAAATTCTTTAGCAATAATTTGATGATGACCCCAGTCCTTTGGATTTTTGGATTTTCTACAAACAAAATCGGGCCAAACCTCTTGCACAAAATATAAAAAATCATCTTGACAAAGTTTAATATGTTTTATCCAAAGTTTTTCAACTTCGAGCCTCATTTGCTCTGTTGTCATCAATTCTGTTTTCATGAGCCTCCATTATAAACATTACTAGAATTTTTTCCACCAAACTACGGATGTGTATCTTGGTTTTATGTGTATATATAAATGTTTTAAGTTTTTTCCAGCTTTTTATTTTATTTGAATATTAGAATATTATGGTATTGAGTATTGAGCCTTCTATTCATTAGAATATTCTTATTTACTTATTTACTGATCGCAAAATTAAATAAGTTTATGCTTATATAGAAATATTATACAAGGGATATATTAGTATATTATTATATTAGAATACGAAAAAACTCCAAGCAAATTGCAGATAAAAAAAAGCCCTCTGAGTAGAGGGCTAAGCCTTAGCAAGAAATAAATATTATATAGTAAACTTTGAAATAGTTTTTTCTATAATTGGCAAGTCTATATTATTATCTTTATAATATTTTGTAACAAGCACATCATCTAATTCATTTTTTATATAAGGTGTAATACTAAAATTATCAGTAATTAATACCTTGTGTTTACCATCTTGTGCAAGTCTATTAGCAACATCATTATAAGCACTAGATAATTCAATAGTTTTTCTTAGATCTGTTTTAAGCTCATTAAAAGCTTTACAGTCTTTATTATAACTATTAATAATATCAGTACTTTTAGCTATTTTTATTTGAAGTGCCTGATCTTCAATTCTTGCTATTTTATCTCTAAGAGTTTTATTTTCTCTTATCAATTCTTGCATTACTATTATATCGTTCATTTTAAATACCTCGTTGTTAATTTATATTACAAGGTAATATTAACACAATATTTGCTAACATAACAAGCTTTTTTTTAATCTTTTTTTCTTGTATTTGTAAGCAAATAAGCTTATAATATCTTTGATATTAATAACAATGGAGATACAAAAATGAAAACTATTAATGATGATACCTATGATAAGCTTGTAGAACTTGTTGAAAGTTTAGAACAAGAAAATGGTAGATTATATGATTTAGCTCAGGAGATATTAGCTGAGAATGATCGTGGAGAAAATGCAGTTCATCAGTTAAGAGAGTTATTAAATGCGATTGATGATGAATAATTAGATCAAAAAACTCCAAGCAAATTAAGCCCATCAATATGATGGGCTTTTTTTATTTTCACAGATCGCAAAATCTTACCAAGCAAACTCAATTATTAATAAAGATAAATATAGATATATATAAATAGATCCACTCACATAAAGCCGTTTTTCAATATGGTTATGGTTATGGTTATGGTTATGGTTATGGTTATGGTTATGGTTATGCAAATAAAAAGCCCATCATTGATGGGCTTAATATGATTATGGTTATGATTATGATTATGCTATTTTTTGATTTTCTTTTTTTATCTGTTTATTAATTAAATATTCGGATGCTTTTACCGCTTTGCTCATTGCTTTCATTATGAAAGTGTTATCGTCTTTTAAAGCTTTCAACCAGCTAGATAAATATTTTAAATGATCATCTCTAATTGCTGTCTCATAATAGCCTAAATGTTGCATTGTAAAGACACTTGATAATTCCGCAATTAATTCTTCAAAAGCATAATCACTTGAACCAAAATTACCTTTCATATCTCTGTTTAATCTATCTTTATGTCCAGTGGCATGTCCATATTCATGAAATAATGTTGAATAATATTCAATACTACCTTTGAATTGTTCAAAATTTGGCATTGTTACAGAATTTACCAATGGGCTATAATAAGCACTGTTAGAAAATTTATGAATTGTATTAATATTACAGTTAGCAATAAATTTTTCTATTGCATCGTCAGTGCTTTCAGGATTTTTAAAGCTTTCAAAGGGTGGAATTTCACCATCTACTTGTCCAGCATTAAAAACATAGGCAACATTAGAATATAAAACTGTTTTTTCTTTTCCAGTTTCTTTATCTTCTTTTTTGTTAACACTATAAACTTGTATTTTATGCCCCTTAGCCCCTTTCCTAATTTTACAGTCTATAGATTGCCATCCTTTAAAGGTTGAATATTGAGGTGTTGGATAATCCAACATTGATAATGTGAATTGATTAAAACCTTTATAGATTGTATTGGTAACAACATTGTAACAACCTTTGTGCTCTATCCATCCTTTAGACCATTCGTTGTTATCCATATTACCACTTTCCAAAATTGCAATAATTTTGTCAGTGGTTTTTTGTGCTAACTCATTTAAATTTTCTTTTCTTTTACTCATTTTTTTTATCTCCCTTGTTTAGTGTTTACATCTAAGAGTATACAGCATATTTGCTAACATACAAGCATTATTTTTTATATAAGCATTTTCTAATATAAGCAGGGGCCAGGGCAGAGCAGGGCAGGGCAGGGCAGGGCAGGACCTGGTCCGATTCCTGTTTAATCTGATTAGATCAGGAAAGATGAGTTATGGACATTATGCCTGTTATGGTTATGCCTGTTATGGTTATGCCTGTTATGGTTATGCCTGTTATGGTTATGCCTGTTATGGTTATGGTTGTTATGGTTATGGTTGACATATTTGCTGACAAATGCTATATTTTAATCTCACAAACAACAAAGGAGTACGAAATGGGAAATAGAGCAGTAATCGCAATAAAAGACAAGTTTTATAAAAAAGAAGATACCCCGTGTATTTATTTACATTGGAACGGGGGGCGAGATAGTGTGCAAAGTTTTTTAGATGTGCATAATGAATTAGGGATGCGAGGGGCAGAAGACTCAAACTATGCCCTTGCAAGACTAACGCAAATAATCTGCAATGCTTTAGGGGGTGAGCTATCTTGTGGCATAAGTATTTATAGCCGAGCAGATACCGACAATGGCGATAATGGGGTTTATTGGCTTGACAATGTAGACGAAAAATTAAGCATTGTTGAGAGGGAATTTGCCCCAGATGTAGAACAAACTCACTGGATTGAAAAAGGGGGAATGAAAGAAAGCATTATTAAATGTATGCCCGAAAGTTATCTGCAAGAGGTAAAAAATGCTTAATCAAATAATATTATTTATTAAGTTATTTTTACTAGTATCAATCCCAATAGCCGTTTGGCTATTGGGAGTTTTAATTTTAATCAATCAATAGGGGGCAAAATGACTGAATTTCAAAAAGCTTATAAAGCATTTAGTAGTTTATCTGATGATTGGTGGGATGAGCAGGCATCACACTACCAAATAGCATACGGGAAAGATCCGTGTCAATTTGAAACAAATGAATTGTTAGAACATGATTATAAGAATATAAGAATTGTGCTTGATTACTTTATAGAGGGGCAAAATGAGTAAGATAAAAATACCAACAGAAATATGGGTAGAGCTATATGCAGAATTATCAGGATATATTGAGGAGTATTCGGCTCTTGATCCGATCTATGATGACAATGGACAAAGAACCCCAGAATCAGACGATAAATTTTGCGATATTGTTGATAATGTAGAAAGTATATTGAGTAAGTTTTTTATTAAAGAGGAAATATGATTAGTTTACATATTTGCTGACATATGGTATATTTTAGTTTCTTTAAACGATAAATAAGGAGTACAAAATGGGTAGATATTATGATGGTGATATAAATGGCAAATTTATGTTTGCCGTGCAACCAAGTGATGATGCAGACAACTTTGGTGTTTGTGGTCAAGAACCAAGTGAGCTTTATTATTATTTTGATGAAGAACACATATCTAGTATTAAACAAGGTATTAATGAGTGTCTTGAGGAGTTAGGCGACTGGAATGACAAACTTGACAAGTTTTTTAAAGATAGAGGTGGTTACAACGATAAGATGCTTGAAGATGAAATTGGTCTAAAACAGAAAGATACTACAAGGATATTAGGTTTTTATGCAAGACTAAGATTAGGTAGAGAAATATTAGAATGTGTACAAGAAATAGGTTCTTGTGAATTTACAGCAGAGTGCTGAGGGGGTAGAAAATGAAAAAACATTTAGGAACTTTTGGGGTAGATAGTGGTCAAGTGATGTTGGTTGACCCGTGTTATTTAAGCGACTTTAAAAATGACGATTTTAAGGATCAGAGAGTTTACAAAAGAGTAGGCAACTATTTTGATGAAACACCAAAAAGGAAGATACTTGAATTTCGCAAAGACTTTTCTAATTATGAGCAAGTGATACCTGAATGGAACATGACAATGAATGAACTGGTCCGTAAAGGTATTTACGAAAAAATTGAACCCGTTGTGGATAACAGTTTTTCTTACAATGGTGCTTGTAATCAAACTTGCTACAACAAGGAACACGGTGGTCAATTGAAAGCACAGAATGGTTATGATATTGCAGTAGTATCAACCACTGGATATGGAGATGGTGGCTATGATGTGTATGCCACTTATGAAGACGGTTTTATTAAGAAACTAGAAGTAGAATTTTTCTAGTTTACATATTTGCTGACATGTGTTATATTATAATTTCTTTAAACGATAGTAGGAGTACAAAATGAAAAATAGATATGCACATTGGTTGGAAAAAGCTGAAAAGGATTTTGTCGGTAAGAAGATTGTAGAAGTGCAATATATGTCAAGTTTTGATTGTGAAGAAATGGGGTGGGACTCTGCCCCTATTTGTTTATTACTTGATGATGGCACTTGGATATATCCGTCAAGAGATGATGAAGGAAATGATGGTGGGGCATTATTCGCAAGTCAAGACGAAAAAGATTGCCCAGTTTTATCGGTAGGTTGGGAAAATGAATTTGAAAAAATAGAGGGGGCAAAATGACACAAACAGAACTAGAAAAACGATTCGGTGAAATTTGTAATAAAAAGCATTGGAAAGATGAAATACATTGCTATATAGATGCAGATAAATTTGAGGAATATAATAGTGCAGTGATTCATTTTACTGGTGGCGAATTACAAATATTATCTAAAAGTAAATTAAGAGACGGTACTGAGAGATTGGCAGTTCATTCGGAAGGCTACTGGTACCACATTGGGAGTTAATGATGAAAATTAATTTAGCAGTTAAGGACTCTTTCACAAGAGTCCTGAAGCTACACTGGCAGGTAAACTTTAAAGACCAGGACTATGCTTATCTTGACCTGGCCATAAAAAAATGGTCCCAGGAAAACTATCCCGGTAAAAAAGTTCAGGTTATGGTTTATGATTCTGTAATTGAAAAATATAATGGAGAAACACAATGATGATGGTATTTATTTTTGGCTTTGCTACAGGTTTAATGTTTACAGCTTTAGGATTATTGATTCTGTTGCATCACCAGGATATGAAAAAGTATAGATAAAATATGATTATGGTTATGGTTATGGTTATGATTGAGAAATGGTTATGAGGATCTCGGTTATGGTTGCGATGTGGTTATGGTTATGGTCATATGGATATGATTTAACTAGGACCAAGTCCCTCGGCTCACGGATCACTAGAATTTCGTAGCGAGACTCCTTGTCATTGGCATTAAGAATAAAAGATTTACCCCCAGCTCTATGGTAATCAATGTGCCAATTCCACTGCCACTTAGAAAGTCCTTTATTTTTAGCATTTATGGCTTTTAATTCAATCCAAAAAGATTGCCCATTCATACAACCGTGAACATCAGGAATTCCATTGATAGTACGGCTTTCTAGGCGAAAAAAATGCCAATTTTTATGTGTTTTTTGGCTCTCTTTGATAAAAGTCCACAATTTTGACTCATTTATTGACATATTTGATGAAAAATACCATATTAAATGTATAATTTAAACAAATAAGGTGTTTTTTTATGGATATTTATTTAAATAAAGACAATAAACTTGAAATTGATATTTTTGATGTTGAAACATCAGAAGATCACGATAAATTTATTTATTTTTATGTCGCTTTACCAAAAAAAGTAAGAAAAAAATTTGAAAATGGCTACTATCAGGCTTTTACAAAAAAACTACTTCAAGAGTCTGAAGCAAAAATTATTCATACAAATATAAATAACATAACTCATATAGAAGTTCACCCAGAAGATATATTAAGAAATATTCGTATCATAAAACAGTGCGTAGAAAATGAAAAAAACACAAAAGAATAAAAACATTGATAAATTATTTATTGTTTGTTGGAAAGATCACACTGCCAATGCAAGTTGGATTGATGATATTAAAAAAGAAAAACATACAGTCTGTTGGTCTGTCGGTTGGCTTAAAGATGAAGACGATGATGTAATAAAATTAGTTGATACTTATACTGAGGACAAACAGGTTGGCGGAGTAATGGTGATTTTAAAATCCTGTCTTGTTGAGATGTATGAACTTAATATTTTAGACTAACTTTCTTCTACAACCTCGCCCTGAATTACAATAGTGTTTGCCCCAATTTTAGATTCTAATTCCTGAAGTCTTTGTTCAAGTTGTTCACGAGACATGCCCTCAAGAGTAGAATGTTGGATCTCTTTTTTATCAACAAAAAGTCCTGCCAATTGCCCAGATCTGTATTCTGAATTTATTGCAGCAGTATATTGACCTTTGATTTCAGCACCATCTCTTAATCTTTCAAAAGTTTTATATCTTCTTAACTTATCTTTTTCATATTTTGCTGATTCTTTTGCCAACATATTTTCTAAAGCACGAGCTATATGCGGATTGATGTTTGAATCAAGCATTTTAGAAGCAATAGTTGCGGCAGATCTGTAAGTTTTGCCATACCCTGCTTTTTGTGCAGCTTCAACCTGGCTTATTGAACCCCAATTTTTAACAAGTAGTTTCAAAAACTTCTTTTGTTTGGTGGTCAAATCTTTTTCTGTTCGGTTTTCTATTAATTTACTAGCCATAAGCAACACTATATTCCATTTTCCTATAATGTAAATACTTAGAAAAAAAAAATAAAAACTTTTTTCTAACAACAACGATCGGGAATTGTATATATATTCCTATTTTTTAGGAATTATTCCTAAAATATTCCTAATAGTATATTCTATATTGTATTGTATATATACTATATTTGCTTATTTTTCCTAATTTCCTAAAATATATTTAAAAACTTTTTTACTTTTAAAGTTTTTTTTGTAAGTAACTACATTATAAGAATTTTGGAATTTTGGAATTATCTTGTCTCTAGGTTTTTTTCTAATCTGGCTTTTTGCCTCTTAACCTTGGTTATTGTTTCATAGTGATACTCATTATTAAGCCGTTTTGCCCTTGATCCATGACCCGTGGTCCTATACCACTTGTCATACGCACGATGATACTCACGGTCATCATCAAAATCTACACGCATCGGTCTTGACTCTAATTCCTCAACAGTCAGAAACTGCTCTAACTTAGTTTTCCTTCCCATTCTATCTCCTTTTATTTTTTATCTTGCCAATGATAACCTAAAGTAACTTTATAATGAGGGTATTCGGTAACATAGGGATTATCGTAAAAATATTCTCTATCTATCCATTCACTAAATCCCTTACTATCATCATTATCTATATAATGCTCTAATGCTTTTTTGCACAAAATACTCTCTTTCACAAGGTGCATAAGATCCCAATGACCATAACCTTCCCAATATTCAGTATCTTCGGTATATTCTTCAAAAACCATTTTTTTCAACTCTTTGTAGAGTTTTTCATAACTTTCGTTATCACTTAACCATTTATCTGCCATCACAACCTCTCTATTTTTTCTGCTACATACTTTGAACAATGATAATTGTCCAAATACTTATGCAACACATCCAGTTCTACATCACTGAGAGAAAACCTAATAACAAGTTCGCTCTCCACAGAGTCAAGTTCTACTTCTGATTCGGTGTCTACCACATTAAGTTTAATAGACTCAATGACATTGGCTATGCCGTGTGCCAAATCTTCTGCATACTGTTCCTCTTCATTAAGTTCAGCTTCTTGCTGATCTTGATTGTCCATATATGTATCTAAATCTTGTTCTGGTGTACCTCTAGCCATTGTTATTCTCCCCGTCTAATATTTCGTGATAAGTTTCGCCATAGTCTTTGCCATGTATCCACTCTGCATTTTCATAAATACCGTTGTCGTACATTTCATCAAGTTCAGTTTCGTCTTTGACCTCAACATCGGCATACTCGGTATAATTTACATGATTAATTATTCTTACTTTCATTGCTCACCCCCTACTTCTTCAATAGTTTGATATTCATACTGCCATTTACAATGTCTACAGTCTGTGATTTCTAAAATTTTTTCGTACTCTTCTTTTTCTAATAATTCAAGAAGTTTGTTTTCTTGCTCTTTTATCCATTTCTCTTCATCATCTTCATCAATATCAAATGGTACATCATGTACAAAATCATGGGTTTCTACACACCATGATGCAACACCATATGCAGTATCAATAAAATTTAATTCATAACCTGGTTCGTCATCCCATACATGAATTGTATCTACAAGCCTATACTTCTTGCCTGTTGTTTGATTTACATAAATTTCTTCACTCATTATTATCTCCATCATTGTTAAAAGTACCTAAAGTTTAACACAATGTTAGCAAATTTCAAGTGTTTTGTAGTTATTTATCTACATAAAGTTCGGTTTCGTGCCTTTCAAGGAGTTTTTTAATATCAGAATCATTGGCCCTAGACACACACCAACGCTGAATAAATTCTAACAACAGGTAATTTCTTTCAAAATATTCATTACCTCGTTGACGGAAAGCCCGGTAAACATGATGTAACTTACTTTCGGTAACCACATCATTTTGTTCTCGCATACCTAACAGAAAAACACCCTCTTGTGAGCCAACCAGGTCTCGCATACGATTCCAAATGTCATTGGATTTACCAATCTTGATCTTGTCATCACTTTGTAGAAAATAAATCATGGCAGGAAAGCGATGTACTTCAAACAACTCGTCATAGTCCAAACCCTCTTCAATACAACGCTTTTGTATTTCACGGGCTTTCTCTCTTGCCTCGTCTACCGTCATACTTGGAAAGTAACCAAAGACTTTTGATTTATGCACCGAACCCGAACGATAGTCGTAAGCGTAAGAATGACTGCCTTTTTTAGAATAGTTGACCAACAGGCAATTAACTTTAGCATCACGAACATAAAACGAACGACGACCTGCCATCATGACATGCCACTCAACTAAAAAATGATCCGAGAGGTCAACAACTTTGTCAGCAGAGCGTGTACGACCTTTAGCAGATTTTTTATTATAGTCGGGCGTTTTATAATGATAACGACTCATATTCAAGGTTTATAACAAAAACAAATACTTAAAACAAGTTATTTATTCAATGTCAAACCTTTATAATATAAACGACGAGTACCTCTTGCAGCACGAATTTTTGCCAACCAGTAAAAGTTCATAATTTCTCCAAAACAATTTATGTGGTTAGCTTGTCATCCATGCTAAATGGAGTGTGATTTTAGGGTACCTGGATATTAATAACCCGGAAGATAACAAAATGAGCCAGGTACCCCTCAACCAACTTTAAACAACAAGGAGTTCAATGTTTAAATGAAAAAAAACAATGAACGCCTTAATCTTATAGATAATGTGTCAGTAAATCAAGTTTTAGTTATATTTTTAAAGGGTTTATGAACAATGTGGTGTGGTATGTGGTAGATGATTGCATAATTAAACAGCGTAGGTCTCTTATTTTTGCCCTTATTTGCCTTTTTTGCCTTGATCCGTGGCTCATGTTCAATCTTTTCCATAAACGCTGGTATTCAAGCCATTTAAGCTGTCTGTTACTAAACCTAACTAAGCCCTGGCGTATCAACCGCAGGTAAATATCACGAACATTATCTGGGTCTAAATCTGCCCAATAACAAGCGTGTTGAAAATCTTGACCTTGTTCTAAAATCCAATTGTGAGCAATGGCTTTGGCAATGGATGGTTTTCGTTCGTGGCTTTCTATTAAAGTATCTTCCAAAGCGTGAGCAATGACTCGTCGCCAAAGGCGTGTTTCCGGGAGATAACTATTATCATTTATAAAGTCAGCGTGTAGTTGATAAGATTCAACGCTTTTTTTATTTTCATCCATAAGCACATCGTATTAGTGTCCATATAACTGAACCATATACGATAGAGCAGTTTCATACAAGCGTAAAAATTCATCATCGTAACCTTGCTTTTCGTAAAAGAGATAATCCTCATACAAAGTGTTCAAAAAATGACAACGCTCAAACCCAGACAAAGTTTCAGGGTCAACCAAACCTTGAGCGAAAAATTCTTTGTCAAATACTTCGCTCCAATCTATGTTTTTTATTGTTTTTTTAGTTTCCATAAAAAAAGGATGACACATAATGGTAGGTGTGTCATCCAAGGGGGGTCAAGCGGGGGGCTTGACAATGATATTAATCTTCAAAAGGTATATCTTCGTAATACTCGTTTACCACTTGTAAATCTGGATAGCTCTCTAATTCTATTTCTGCGGCAACTTGAGCATCAATATCCGATAAACCTAAATTAATAAACTTATCATACAATTCTTCTAGTAATTTTTCTTTATTTAAGCAAGACATTATTTACTCCCATTAATACTACTATAAAGTTCTTCATTATATTGTTCAATCAATAATTTGTGTTTTTGCAAAAGCATTTTTATATCTACTCCAGTTTCTTTTGCAGTTTCCAAAGTTACCCAATCGTGTTGCGTAACATTAAGTTTGGCATGTATGTCGTAATATTGAATAAGCCATGCAACTAAAATCTGTAAATTCTCTGCATATTCACAAAAATTTTTAAGATCTTTAAGTTTTCGTTTATCTAACATAGTAACCCCCTAAAAAAATTCTATTTCTAGTTTTTTTACTGCACCGTCTTTATAGGTAGCAAACACCTTGTACTCACCATCACCGTAACCCGTAGTTGATACAACAGCACTGCTCAATTCCCCACCTTTATTTTTACTTCTAAGTATTTCAGCAACCCCACCCATACAGAAGTCCTTTAAAAACGGATGTTTTTTGACTGCTTGAGGATTTTTATCTTCTATATTCCAGTAAGTGTCAATATAACAAGGGTCGCCTATCATGACTGAACCCGAATCAACCCCAAATCTACCCAGTAATCGTCTTTCTTCTGTGTAATCATATTCTTTCATTTTGTTCTCCATTGTCAGTTAAGTTTTCTATCTTTTGGACTAACTTCATCGCCACACACAAATGAATCATACACCGTATAAATATCCAAATGAGTGCGTTGCATTTTTGTGCGTTGTTGAGGTCGTGTGATAGCTTTTTTCGGCAGTAAAGCTTGTTGTTTGTATAAATCATAAAGATTCACATTCATTAACTTTTCTGTCCTATTTTCTGCTAAATCTATTAGTTGTTTAACAAATTCAGCTTTTTTTGATTGAGATTCATTCAATAACAACTGTTTATCTGTCATTAATTTAAGCTCAAATAAAACCGTTTCGTAAAAGTGGATAATCTCTAACAAAGAAAAAACTTCTTTATTATTCTTTTCCATCGTTTCACTTAATAATTTATATAGATCCTTGTTCATAAGTCTCCCGTTGTAAGTAAACAATTTAATATTACATCAAATTGACTGACATTCAAGACTTTTTTTCTGCGGTTATTATAGCATTACCAATAAACCAGGCGATTTGCGGTACGATAGCGTTACCTAATCCTTTGATTCTTCCGACTCTATTTTTGTCCAGTTCAACGGAAATCCCATTAGGAACTCCACAAAGTTCGGATTGAGTTTTCCACCAGTTTTCTCCTTGTTGTAGGTGTGCTGTACTGCCACATCCAGCGTGTCCCAACTCACTTTCCCGTTCCTGATTCTGCCACCTTGGTAACCACCTTTGTGATCTCTCGCACTCGGTGTCGGAAATAGTTTCTTCACGGTGTTGGACAACATCTTTTGATTCGCTGTGTCCATGTTCTTCCAATCCGCTGCTTGAGGTGTCGGTAGATTCATCAAGTGATGCACCGCATCCTTCAACTTCACGCCATACCTCACGCCCTTCTTGTTCTTCCTGGAGAAACTGCCATTGTGGAGTTCTACATTCTTGACCACTCCCCCTTCCAAATCGCAGGCTCTCGGTGTCGGATACATCTGCACATGATGACGAAGTGCGAATTGTAGATTCACCCCTTGCTTTTTCTTTTCCTTGGCTCGTTTCTTCCAGTTCTCTAGGCTCTCGCTCTCGTTGTGTAGATGATCGCTTACCACTGGTGTCGGATACTTCTTTATGTCCGATGATCCAGAGCCTTTGCCTTTGGTGCCATGCACCAACGGATGAAGCTGGAATAACAAATGTCCTTGTGTCGTAACCTTCACTCTCCAAGTCCTTGAGTACGGTGTCAAGACCGAGTTTAATGTGTCCACTAACGTTTTCTCCAACAAACCAAGTGGGCCTGCACTCTTGGACAAGTCTAAAAGTGTCTGGCCAGAGGTGTCTTGGATCTTCTTCGCCTTTTTGCTTCCCTGCGACACTAAAAGGTTGGCAGGGGTAGGAACAAGTGAGGATGTCAATACCATCAACTCCTGTTCTTTCTTTGATATCTTCATAAGTCAACTCCTTTAAGTCATTAAATATTGGAACACCGGGGAAATTTTTCTGCAAGACTTTTTGTGGGTATTTTTCTATCTCACAAAAGGCAACCGTGTTGATGCCTAGCTCACGAAAAGCCAAAGCCCAACCACCAATACCTGAACAAAAGTCTAAATGATTAATTGCCACACATTCCCTCACATTCATCTGCAAAATCTAAAGCAAACTGTTCACTTAATTTTTCATCAAAATTAATTTCATCTAAAGGTTTACAACTATAATGTAAAAACATTTCATTATTAGTTATTTGACTCTTTTTGTTTTCGTCTGTATTTCTTATTAAACGATCCATTTTAATTACTTCATCCCACTCTTTTTGATTTTGTTTTAAATTGTGCCATTCTTTGTTTGAATGATACGGACAAAAAGTACAGGCACTTCTTGGTGGCTCTGGATAATTATTTTTCTTCATCCATGCAAGACAATCATTCCTGGACATGTCTTTTTCAATTAATGGATACACATTTTCAGCGTACTTCAATATATTTTTTTTTACCCTTTGCATTTCATCATTAGAAATACCGATTAACATTTCAACTTTCCATTTAGTCTTATCAACATGCTGATACCTTTGATAACCCATCATCTCTCTAACCTTATTGGTTACAGGTCTTACCTTATAATCCCTAGTGCATTGTCGCAATAAAGAACCACGCTTGTTGGTTTTTTTATCCAAGGTATAGAAAGGCACAGTAAATTTTTTAAGTTTCCCATCAGCAGCATCTAAAATATCTTGCTTTAAATTTCTCCACTGCACATTGTAAACAGGATAGGATAGTTGTTTTTCTAGCCAAGCCAGGTGATCATATACATCTTTAGGTTCTCCCCCGGTATCCGAGAACACAGCTCCGTCAACCATGGGTAGTTCACCTTTTTCAATCATCAAGGCAATCGTCGTGCTTTGCACTCCTGCCCCCAGAGACAAAACTCGCAGTGTCTTCACACCGCTTCTCCAAAGTTATTACCTAGTGCTACATCCACAACACTTGGTACTTTTAATTCAACACAGGTCTCCATAGCTTCTTTAATTTGTTTGGCTTGTTTATCACTTTCTACATTAAAACATAGTTCATCATGCACTTGTAATAAAGGTTGATGTCCTAATTCTATACAATTTAAAATAGCTTGTTTGGTTTGATCGGCGGCACTGCCTTGTATCAAACGGTTGAGTGCTTTGTAAGTAAATGCTCTTTTGATGTTTGCTTGACCATACTTAGCCGATGCGTTTTCAAAACGCTCTGGTGTATGTATACCAAAATCACGAGGCTCCCACATATCAAACCTACATTTACGACCCAATTTAGTCCTAATGACACCTTCATTGTCTGCCTTTTTCATACACATATCAGACAGCTCTTTTACAAAAGGAACTTTTCTATTGTATAAATTTATCAAGTCATGAGCTTCATCATTGGACACACCTAGTTGTGTACCTAATTTATTTTTACCCATGCCATACATTAAACCTAAACCAATCGTCTTTGCTTGTTTACGATCAATACCAACTAAATCAGCGACCGTTTGATGAAAGTCAGCATCACCTTTTTTATAAGCTTCAACTAACTCTTTTGAACCCGCAAAACCATCACCTACACTAGCAGCATAATGCACCACAAGTCTTGGTTCTTGTTGAGAGTAATCAAAGCTACCCCACTGACAATCTTTTTCAGGTAAGAACAAGCCTCTAATCAATGGCCCAAACTCTTTACTCCTGGCAGGTAGTTGTTGCAAGTTAGGATTAGACATCGCTAATCTGCCAGTGGTTGTGCCACCTTGTTCGTTTTTAAGTTGTCTTATCTCACCGTGAATACGACCTTTATGTTCAAACTTCAAAATAGAATTAATAAAAGTGTTTTGAAACTTATTAAGTTCTCTTGCCTGGACTATCAATTTACTAAGTTTATGTGGCGAGTTGTTCAACCATTGTGCCGTAAAACTAGGTTCTTTTGATTTTGCTGTTTTAGGGTAATCAATACCAAGTTTGTCAAACGCATGACCAATCTGTCTTGCTGCCCATATATCTACATCAGTTCCAGTCAATATCTTTATACCGTGTAAAACTGTTTTCTCTCGTTTTGAAAAATCTTTTTTTAATTCGTTTGCTCTATCAACATCTACTCTAATACCTTGCATACGCATATTAATTAAATGGGGCAATAGTTTACTTTCTAAATTCCAGATGGTGTTTAAACTTTGATTTTGTATCTCAACCTTAAATCTTTGCCACAACATATAAGTAAGTCTTGCATCTTGTTCTGCATAGAACCCTACATGCTCTGCGGGTAATTTCCACATTTCTCCTTTTGGATCTACTCCATGCTGTTGTGCAGCTTCAATCAATTCAGTTTCTGCTTTTAGTTCACCTAAATAATCTTTTGATAAACTGTTGAGTGCATAGCTATAACGATTTTCATCAATCAATGCACCCGCCACCATCGTGTCTACAATTGTTCCGTGAACCGTGATCCCTGACGCTTGTAACCAACCCACATCGTACTGAGCATTGTGAAATATTTTTGTTCCTGGCAAAGCACATACATCTTTCATGTATTGCCAAACTTGTTCCTTAATTAAATTACCACCACCTAAATGTCCAAACGGAAAGTAACCTTGCCAACCCGCAACGGCAACGGCAAAGCCAACAATCTCACCAGACTTTGTAGCCCAACCTGCACCTTTACCTGAATTAATACCATCATCACGAGTCTCCAAGTCAATGGCGATTTCGTCATACCCACTTAAATCTTTGTACTCACTAGGAGCTGACCATATTGATTTTTTAAAACTAAAGTTTAACTGTAATCCATCACTGTTCATATTTACTCTCCTGTAAGTAAACAAAATAATCTTCACCCATGGGGTAGTTATATTGATGATCGGTTGATAATAAATGTAATGTATCTTTAGCCCTTGTTGCTCCTGTATAATACACTCGTTTTTCGTCAGATTGTTCTTCTCGGTTCTTATGACTAAAGGCAGAAGGCCAGTTGGTTTTTGAGTACAATAAAACATTATCCGCCTCTCCACCTTTGACCGAATGAATGGTGTCAATAATAATTTGTGGTTCTTTATCTAAAGCTTTTTGTCCGTAATTTTTTAACAAACGCACAAAATAATTTACTTGTTCAGGTTTAAAGTTACGCTGTAACACTTTCCACCATACTAGTTCTTTTGTTTCTACAGGTAAATCAAGACCACAAAACTCAACTAAATAATCAAAATCATAAATATCAGCATTTGGCATTTTCAACCAAAACTTTTGAGTTCTATAATCTGGGTCTTTTATATCACGCAAGTATTGATACATAGTTTCCGCTGACTCTCGGTTTAATGGTTTTTGATTAGACAAACGAGTCCAGGCTTTAATTGCAATCCATTGTTTTTTATCAAAAGACTTTGTGCCAGAGTTGTTAGAAAAATATAAACCTGCTTCTTTAGCACACATACGCAATTCATTCACTGTTGTGTTGACACGACCTAAGATATACCAAGTACCTTTAAGTTCTGTAATTGGAACTTCTTGAAAACTTAAATATCGTTTTACCGTGCCTTGTTTATCTTGACAGTCGTATTCTTTTTCAACACTGTCTAAAATACCACGGCGAATAACTTTAGAAAAATGATGTATTGCCTCACCAAAACGGCGAGTCTTTCTTAGAATAACTTTGCGACCAGGAAAATAAGTTGTAAAGTATTTTGGGTCTGCACCATTCCAACGATAAATACCTTGATCGTCATCACCCGCTAAATAAATGCGTTTTACATTGTCCGCCATTTTGTAAATGACTGACCATTGTAATGGTGTAAAATCTTGTGCTTCATCTAAAATCAAAACATCTAAAGGTGGAAAGTTTATTTCATCTACTGCTCTTAAAATCATGTCCGTAAAATCTATAAACGAATCTTTTTTATAATGCTCGTAAGTTGATATTTTTCGTAAATAAATATCCATGTTATCTTTTTTGTACGACTCTTTCTTGTAAGTTAGTCTTGGATCTTCCATCATGTTCCGTGCTTTGTCATACACACCCAACGACCAATCCTTGTAAGTAAAGTTATCATCAGCTAAACGAGTATCAGATGTTTTAATAATCTTAGCTTCCATAGCATAGTCCAACATACAGTTCTTTGGGTCAAATACTTCTTCTTTGAAGTAACGGCGACAATACTTATGTAGTGTTTTAAAACGGGTAAAATCTTCTGTCGTAAACTGTGGAAAGGCAGCTAATGCTCTGTCTCGTGCTGTATTAACAGCTTTATTGGTAAATGAAATAAAAGCAATATTGTTTGGGTGCACTCCTTTTTTCAAATAACCTTTTAATACACGCTCTATCAAAGTGTGTGTTTTACCTGTACCTGGTGGACCAAATATCTTAATGGTCTTGTGGTGCAGAGCTTTCTGTTTTTCCAGTCCTGAATTTTGCATGATAATCGTCGTCAATCTCACTTACTGCGTGTTTTGTTTTGGATTTGCTTTTTATTGCTTGATGACTCACAAAGTCTGGCATCTTCACCCACCATATATTTTTCTCTCCCTCATGATAATCCTTACGCTTACATTCTAACAGACGAAGAGCATCAGCGGGAGTGTTAAATACCCCATTTGCCTTTTTTTTCAAGAAGTTAGATAAAGTAATTTTTTTAAAATAACAAATGTTACTTTTAGAATCCAGCACGACATAACCATCTTTTAATTTGTCAAACTTATCTTGTTCAATGTGAGACTCAAAAAAATCTTTTAAAACTCTATATCGTTCTTCTTCAACAGTGTCCTCATACAAATGATCTTTATTCTCTATTGCTTTCTCAACAATGCCTTTCATCAACAATTCAAAAGGCACTGGACCTTTTCTTGGTTTAGGTAAAGACATCCAAAATAATTTATATTGTAGAAGTTTGACCCGAAAAGATTTTTCATCTTTCATATCACTAGGAGTAATCATTACATGTTTACCCTCATAATCAAATTCATAAAAAATTGTTTTGGTATCCATGATATAAGTAATGTTGTCAAACTTATCAATAATGTCAGGTGTTGCTTCACCAATACCAAGTCGTCTTGTTTTACATAATTCTTTGTTACAAATAGGTTGAAACTCTGGGTGTTTAGGTGGACATTGAAACTCATACCCTTGTTTATGTACGGATTTACACAGATTAGTAACTTCATTCTGTCCCAAAGGCTTTGTAAAAATTTGACTGTTTCGTTCAAAAGCAACTTCTTCTATTTGTTGTAGAGATAAACCTTGGTTCTTTTTCATCTCTAATACCATGACATTAAATAAATAATTATTACGATTATTACCAGACCAACCCTCTTGAACTAATTTTTGCACACAAGGGGGATAGTGTGACCACTCACTTTCGGCATCATATTCTGCCACTGAAAACTCATAAAATTCATCTGGGTCAATCTTTCTTTTGTTAGCAAATTCAATGAAACGACCAACCATCATCGGTGTATTACTGTCATCAAAACCATACTCCATTGTAGCATTACAATTAAAATACGGCATATTGACGGCTTTGTTCATTGGAAAAACTTCATCAGATAAAAAATATTGTTCGTTTATCTCATTAAGCTTTTGCTTTACTTTAATTACTTTTGCCTTTTGTTTGAAAAATACAAATATATGTAAACCACCCGACTTTGATTTTACGGGTACAAAAGGTAATTTATATTTTGCTATTATCTCTACATACTTTTTCTCAGAGTAATCTTTGTAATTGTTTGGGTCTACATCAATACAACCCCAAAAACATTCGTCACCGATTTCAGGTCTGACTCCGATACGAGTCTTTCCGTCAAGGTGTTCTTTCCAGAGTTCTGCGGTTAGAGATTCTTTTACAGTGACATATTGTGCACCTTTCTTGCCCCTCTCGTCGTCCTCACCCGTAAGTGAGGACTTCAAGTAGGAACTATCATCTCCTTCAAATAAAGAAAATAATTCTTTGTGCATCATTAGAATGGAACTGTGCCGTTTTCAAAATCAGAATCTTTTGAGACAGCTTCAGACTTTTTTGTTTCAACAACAACTGCATCTTTAATGCCATCCTCTGAATAATCAACTTTGTTAGCTATGTCCATTTTTTTACTACTCTCACTAAACCCTTGAGTTACTTTAAGGGTATCGCTATCAGTAGGTTGATCAAGAAAACGCTCAAAGTTTATCGCCCAACCATACCACTTACCTTTAGAGTTTTCCTCTTGTATAGAAGTAAGTCTATACGCAGTAGCCCATGTTGGTGGAGTAAAAAACCCTTTACTGCCTTCCATCTTTTTAGACATCATCATAGTGTTCCATAACCTAGATTTTTTCTTTTGAGTTGACTTCATTGTAATTAAAGCTGTCTCAATAGGTTTGTACTCCTCATTCAAGATATATACAAAGTGATTAGCTGTATCTTCAATATAGTGACCGTTTGATAGTCTATCTTTACCGTCATCAGCTCTATTAGTATCTTTCATTACCGTCGGATCTCTATGAATAGCTACTGGTGCACCAGTTGAATCTTGTGACCCACGATCCGCCCACTCATTAAATGTATTAATGTAGTGGCAAGGAACAACCAACATACCTTCTTTACCTTTGTAAATTGAGCCTGTGACTTCGTTCAACATGTCTCCAGGTTTTGCACCCGCAACATACTTGGCATTATCTTCATCCAAGGCAGGTGATATTTTTGTCAGCAATTTTATGATTGGTAACTTAACATCTCTTGTTCCAATGTTTTCTGTGCCTTGTCCAGCAAATGCTTCAAGGTCAGAAATGGTATCTACTGACACCGCTGTATTTTTTGCTTTCGCAATTTTCTTTTCTGTCATTTTCTTTCTCCGTTAACTTTTAATCGTGGTTTTGTTTCCAACAAAAACGCCAAATAAATCCATTGGCACTTCTCGCCCTTCTTCTATTTCATTACGAACAAAGGCTTTTAATGTCATTGGTTCTACTTTCATTTTTTGAGAAACATTGTGACCTTTACTTTTCAGTTCAGTTACAAGATTATTTGCATCTGTATCTTGTGCTTTACCAAATTGGAGTATCACATTATTTTTAATCAAATCCCCAAAGCCATTGTCACGCAACCAAGTAAAGGCTTCGTCTTGTTTAGCTTTAGAAATACTTGCGGCATAGTAAGGTTTTACTCCGATAGCAGTGCCATCTTCAAGTTTAATCTCACTAATACCAGCTTCACGCATCAAGTTAGGTATAGACTGCTCAGAAAGGGTTCGCTCTGTTTCCTTTAGCTTCTTTAATTGCTCTTCCATGTCTGCTACTTCTTTCTGAGTCTCTATTAACTTGTTGCACTCTTTTGCAATGTCTGTTGTCATTGCTGTATCTACATTTACCGTAGATAATGCTTCAAGATCCATAGGACCCTCCTATATTTATTTATAGAAACTCAAAGATATTCTTATTTTCTTGCAATGTCAATAGTAGGATTGTAAAATACCTACCATATGTATGAATATAAAACACAACCGTTTGAACATCAAAGAGAAGCTTTAATCAATGGAGCTGAAAAAGAAGTATATGCCTATCTTATGGAGATGGGTACAGGTAAAACTAAAGTATCTATTGATAATGCTGCGTATTTATACCAACAAAATAAAATAAAAATGTGTGTAGTTATAGCACCTAATTCTGTATATCAAAATTGGAAAGACGAAATAAATATGCACTGCCCGGTATCTAATTCAATTTTCGTGTATAAAATTGATAAAGGTTTTAAATACACTGAGGGCAAATTAAATTTTATTCTCATGAATGTAGAGGCTTTTAGTCATAAGTCTGGGGTAAGTTTCCTTGAACAAATTCTTAAATACTATGGGGTATACTCCATGGTGGTGCTTGACGAATCAACTACAATAAAAAATAGGACAGCAAAACGAACTAAATCTTTGCTTAAATTAGGTAAAATGAGTAAATATCGTAGGATTTTGACTGGATCACCTGTAACTAAATCACCTTTAGATTTGTTTTCTCAGTTTCAGTTTTTAAAACCAAACCTATTAGGGACAGATAATTTTTATGTATTTAGAGCAAAATACTGTGTGATGCACGATATACCGTCACCATCTGGCAAACGAATCAGTATACCTAACTACTATATTAATTTAGATGAACTAGAATCAAAAATAAAAGCACACTCTTTTAGAGTATTGAAAAAAGATTGTTTAGATCTTAAACCAAAAGAATATACAAAAAGATTTGTTGGTATGAAAAAAGATCAGGCAGAGGCTTATGTACAGTTAGCTGAGTTCGCCAGGACTATCATTCATAACGATGAAATCAGTTATAACAACAAACTTACAGAGATATTAAAACTACACGAGTTGACTGATGGTTTTTATACATCTGATGATGGCCAGAAGAAAGATCTACCATCAGCAAAACTGGATGAACTTTTACACATATTAGAAGAGACTAGTGGCAAGGTAATTATTTGGGCAAATTATGTTAGATCTATTGAAAAGATTATTTTGACCTTACAAAAAAAATACGGCACGGATAGTGTGGTTGCCATCTATGGAAAGATACCCGCAAAAGATAGACCAGGAATTAATCATCGTTTTCAAAACGACAATGCTGTTAAATTTTTTGTAGGTAATCCACAAACCGCAGGTTACGGAATAAATCTTACCAGTGCCAACACAGTCATTTATTATAGTAACAATTATAATTTAGAATATAGACAGCAATCAGAAGATCGTGCACACCGAGCTGGACAAAAAGGACAAGTTTTATATATTGATTTAGTCTGTAAAAATACAGTGGATGAATTAATTATCAAATCTTTAAAAAATAAAATACAAATCTCGTCAAAAACGCTCGGAGAGGAAATTGACAACTATTTATGAAAATAATAGCCCTCTACAAGGCTATATTTGAGTTTTTTTGAAGCACCCTAACCCAATTAGTCATAAAATAAATAAACCGCTTAAATTGTACGATAAAAGGGCTTAGGATTGATTTTTGTTGTTTTGATAGTATTTTTCTACCCGATTCATCCATTTTTTCTCATATTCGTCTAACATAACCTCATTCATAAGAAATTGTTGAAAAACTAAATCTTTAGTACAGATTAAAATCAAACCTTGTAAAATTTTACCGTATTGTTTTTTGTGAGCCAAAGAATATGCAGCGATTTGATAAAAGTAATCTTCAATCCATTCTTCTCTTTTTGGTTTGTTTGATTGTTTAAAATCAGCGATGGTTGGTTTACCATTGTAGACACAAACCAAATCAGTTGAACCCGCCCATTTATCTTCATACGCAAGATTTACTTCTGTTCCATACACCTCAGAAAGATTATTTAAGTTTTCTACGATAGTGTGTGCCATCATTCTTGGTAGCGAACCTTCTGAACCCAGGTTCAAATATCCTTGACCCTTCATGTATTGTTCTAAAACATAGTGCATTTCTGTGCCACGCTTTGCAGCTTGAGCCGTGATCCGTGATGCTTCAGTATAGCCCACTCGTTCACGCCAACGATCTAATGACTGTTGTTTTTCTTTTGATTGAGTGCCTGACAATATTGTTGTAACGCTAGGTACTTTTTTATCTTTTACATTGTAAGTACGAATCTCCTCATCATTCCTGGTGAGCTGATTGTAGTTATATATTGGGTTTAATTTAAAATCAGTGATTGTAAAAGAAGTATCATTCCTTATTATTTTCATTTCTTATTGTCTTGTTGTATTTAATTGTTTCCTCAATAATACTTAATTTTGTGGAAAAATACAAAGCTGAAGCATAGATAGCATTAATATCTTTAATTAAACAACTTCCGCCAAAACCACGCTCTTTGGTTACTAAACTGTGAGACTTACCGATGCGTGAATCCCCAGTAATCGCTTTTCTCACTTGGTTGTAATCTAAACCCGATGCTGTGCATAAGTCATAGACTTGGTTGAAAAACGACACCTTCAAAGCTAAAAAACTATTTCTAAAATATTTCCCCAGGATTAATTCTTCTGGTTCAAATACTTCAACATAAGGTGCAAAATATATTTTTTGAAAAATTTTTGTCCAAAAAGGTATTTCGTCTCCACCAATTAACACATGTTCACAATTTTTTACATCTTCAAAACTGGTTTTCTCTCGTAGGAACTCTGGTGAAAAAGCCATTTGTTTTTCATAAGTTTTTTTGCAATGTCTCCAACCTTCTAAAGAAATCGTGCTTTTAATTAAAATGGGTACATCGGGACAAGCACGAATCACTTCGTATACATTACGCATGTCACAAACACCGCCATTGCCCTGTGGCGTGGACACACATACGATGACTGCATCACTATCCTCTTTTATTTTATTATTAGTATATTTCGGATCTACAATTTCTATTTCGTAATGTGGAGACAAAATAGATTCAAATGCCTTACCGACATACCCGTAACCTACAATGATAATTTTCATTTTTTGTTCTTATCTTCAGGTGCATACAAGTTGTTAAAAGTATACTCCCAATCCATGTAACTGTCATGTGCTTCTGCTTTATGTGTCCATTGTGACGGTATGAAATCAGGTGGTCCGTTGCCCGTGACCCACATAGCAGGAGAAGTGACTCTTACTCTGTTGTTTGGTAATGCTACAAAACATCCTTTCCATGGTCCTTCAGTTAGTGCCAAGACATGCGACTGTTTATGTTGAGCTGGATCGTCTGCTATTTCACTATTAGTGTAGTCCACGGTAAAGTAATACTTAGCGGTGTAGAACTCACCTTCAATACGAGCCAACCAAGGACTAGAACTTGTTCTGTCAAATACAACAATAGAATGATCCCTAGAGGACACATCCCAAGGTTGAGCAATATGGGTTGGTATAGGGGGTGGCATTTCATCTAGGGGTTCATCTTCAACTAAGGCGGTGATTGGCATACGAGCCCACATAGCACCACCATGAGGATTTTCTAAACGATTTTCTTCATCTTCACAGCCAGTAAAGATAACTTGAAAACTTAAACAACGGTCTGGAATACAGTTAACTGCGATGACGTAACAGTGTAGAAACTCACCGTGATAAGCACGATGATTATGTGTAAATTCTTTTCTGACCCAAGCCTTGAGAACAAGGGGGATATTAGATATTAAATGTGACAAGTCTACGCCTTAGTAACCTTGTATCCCATTTTTTTGGCAGCAGCTCTTAAACTAGCAACTGACATAGTTTTCATCTTTGCTCCGCCTTTAGCGTAGCCTTTAGCCATTTTACCACCTTTGGCTTTCATCATCTTTGCTCCGCCTTTAGCGTAGCCTTTACTTTTCATTTTCATAGTAACCCCTTAACGTTTGAATTTACCAATTGATTTTAGCCCAAAACTGGCTCCAATGGAAGCCATAATTGACCACTGTAACCACTCTGGAAATGTACCTAAAAACTCTATGCCTCTAGCCACGTAGGGTTGAAAATAAGGTATGAAGCTACAGCATATTATGGCTATAAAAGTAAGAGTCCAGGCCTCGTCTTTCCAGGAATCGTCAGAAGCCTTTGCCATAGCGGTTTCCCACTCAACCTTACCTTCTGCAACTTTTTTCTGCACAGCTGTTTTAGCATCTATCTCTGCTATTTTTAAATCAGATTTAGCTTTCGCTTTCTTTGCTGAGTGTTCGAAATAGCCCCCTACAGCTTTAGTTAACCCTGATACAACTAAACCAATCATTGGTTTCCTCCATATTTCAAAAGTGCTAAAAACGCTCCAGCAACGCTTCCTACCCAAACTAAAGTTCTTACACTACCTTTACCAATGTTTACTTCTTTTTTTAGTTCTTCTATGTCTTTTGAATTTTGTTCCACATCTTTATGAATGTGATCTAACTTTTCTTCCATTCTAATTAAACATTGTTCGGTTTTACTAGCCATATTAATTTCCTAAAGGATTGCCTTTGTTATTTAAAATATCATAAATTTTAGCCATTTCAGTTTCCATCCAACCCGCTAACTTATCTTCCACATCTTTCATTTCAGTATCTAATTTTTCCATACCTGTATAAACTTCTTTAATAGAATCATTGTTAAATTGCACGCGTTCTTCTACGGTAACTATTCTTTCTTGCAATACCGAAGTATCAGTTTCTTTGAAGTTACTTACCGCTGTTTCGGTATGTTGGACTCTGGTAGCGAGATTGGACACCCAATAGACTGTCGAACCTATCGGGACTATCGCCCCCAAAACTAGACTCAAAAGTAGACTGGACGAGATCGTAAGTGTTTTGTTCATATAGCATATCCTGTGTGATTGACACTGTTTCTACTATTTTAATCGTATCCTGTAGCACTTGTAAATAGGCACTCGGTAGCACCATACTCCCTAAAGACCCTACGCTGATAGAGCCTGTGCCACCTTCATTTTTAGGCTTTTGCACCATTGTTTTATTTTTTGTTTTAGGGCTTTGTTTTTTAACGGTGGTTTTTTTAGAGTCATTTTTTTTACTTTTTTTATCGTCTTTAGGTTTATCTTTTTTGACGACTTTACTTTCGTTGACTTTTTTAGAATTGGATTCCTGTACGTCTGATTCTGATAATTCGCTTTTTTCATTATTTCCATCATTTGATGCTGTCTCTTCTGATTGCTCATTATTATTCTCCTTATTTTCAGAAAGATCTTCTAGTTCATCCTTTATTTCAGCCATATCTTTTTCCATATCAATATCTTTTAATTCTTCTGGCTGTTCAATTTCTGGTTCAATACTCACATTAGCAGTTTCTGGAACTTGTATTTCTTTAATTTCTTGTATTTCTTCAACTTCACTCGGAAGCGACAAATCTGCTATATCGGGAATATTCACAACTATACTAGGTTCAACTTTTATTTCAACCACGCTTTCAATTTGTTGTGTTGTCTCAATTTCAACTGGCTGGTTTTGTAAATCTACATCGGTAGGTATTTCAATGTTAGTCATGTTCATATTTATATCCATGTTCATGTCCATATTATTTACTTCAGGAGTTAATTCAATGCCTTGTATTTCAGGCATCATTTGCACATCTTGAATTAAATCTAACGTAACTTCAGTAGATAAATCAATACCACCAACCATATTTTCTTCTGGCTTTATTACTTCCATTGGTTTAATTATTTCTTCTTGCTTTATAATTTCTGGTTCTATAACAACAATAGGTTCTACAACAATAGGTTCTACAACAATAGGTTCTACAACAATAGGTTCTACAACAATAGGCTCAACTACAACTGGAACTACGTAAGGTTCATAGGTAATAGCAAACTCATAGTTATCTGTGATTGGTCCAAGCCATGAGGTTGAATCACCTGTGTCTACACCTGACAACTCAAAGTTAATTGTTACATCACCAGTAAGAAAGGTATCATTGATAGACTTAGTAAAGCTGTGATGAGTCCAACCATCTTCGTAGGGTACAGCAACAACATGACTGGATATCTCTGTGTTAGTACCATCGGTAAATGTTATGTTGGTTGTGATCGTGTCGTCGCCACCAGCAGTACACCAACCATTAGGAGTATTACCACAACCATAACCGTTGTAAGATACCGTATATGATTTGATTTCTTTGCCTTGCTCTACACCAGTTAAATCAACCAACTGAGATATAGTAGAAGTCTTACCCTTAAATCTTACGGTAGGGCTATTACCTGCATCACTATAACTATTAGCGTCCCGCTTAACATTAGAATCAGATAGGGTCCATCCATCAGTGTTCTCGTCAAATGTATTGTTATTGAGTAGGTTGGCCGAAGTAGTCGTCTCGGCGTGGCTTACTAATATTGATGTTAATGACACCAGGAGTGCCCACAAGATTATTGTCTTCATCTAATACTACCATTCCTCTTTCGATGTATAATTTTTTTGCTTCATCTCCTATCTTACCATCTATAGGACACGGAGAGTTTGAGTCCCACATGGCCTGCCAGACCCGTGAATCTTGACACAAAATAGCAGTGGCACTCACACGTAATCCAAGTTGAGCCATGGCCCTTGAAAGCTTGATACGCTCACACGTCTTATCAACGACATGAATACCCGCTGATGCGTTAAATAAACCAGTACCAATTGCACCTGATCTTACCACTACACATACATCGGTACCACCACCAATAGAAATAGAAGGTGAGATAGCTGTCGCTGGAGGCTGGTCTTTATAATATATATTTGACGTATTTTCTGCAGCTTGTAAATTTGTATGCAGACTAAATAAAAACATAATCATTATTGCGTTTACAAATAAAGTTTCTGCCCAGTTTTTCATTACACTATACCTTTATCACCAAAAGCCATATCATATCTAGCTTTTTGATTTGGGTCGTTTGCAATAGCACTATTTTTTATACCTAAGTTAGCAATACCGCTGTTAGCTTGATTTGTGTTCATCGCTACATTAATTCTAGGAGGCATATTTGCTGTAGTAGCCACATTAATTGGTTCTTGTGATAATTTAGAAGAGCTGTTAACTTCAGGTTTTTTTATTTCGTTTAAAAGATTTTTTTTATCTATAGGGCTAAGGTCGTTGTAAGTATCTTTTTCTTCTAACTTTTTAGGAACAACGCCCCAAAAAGTTTCTTCTACTTTTCCTGTATAATCAGAATCGAGACCATCTTTAAAAAAATCAGGTATGCTTTTAAAAGCTTCAAACTTTAAAGGTAGGCCAAGTATATCATGTAAAATTTCTTTAGCTTTTATTTCAAAAGGACCTACTTTATAATTGTCAAAGTCGGTACCTCTAAATAATTTTGCTAAATCATTAAAAGCTTTTGTTTTGTTCGGATCTATTAAAATTTCTCCCATTTTATCATCTATTAATTTACCATAACCACTTAAAAAATTAGTAAGAGCCACACCTTTTGCGGAAAGAGGTCTAAAATACAAACTCCTTAATATACCAACGGCTTCCATAGGAGGACCAAAACCTTGTAACGTATCATCACCCCCTTTACCTAGACTTAAAAAATTTTTAGAAGGCGAGCCTTGAGAAATATCTACTGCTTTAGAAAATTTATTTAAAAAGTTTAAATGTTCTGGACTGTCTTTAAACATAAGTTTAAACAAGCCATCGTTTTTAACTAATTGTTTTTGAAATTCACCAGCACTAAAAATAAGAAAGCCATCAGGAGTTCTTATTGAAGTTGAACGTTTTAATCTTCGAAGAATAGCTTGTTGCGTTTCTTTAAATAATTCTGGACTTTCTTTTTTTACAACATCTAAAAAATTTTTAAATTCTAAAGGTCTTTCTGAGTTCCATAATTTTCCAACAATGTCATCAGGGTCAAGTTTACTAAGTTTACCCGCACCTGCAGCATTTATTTTATTTATTTTAGATTGACTTTCAAAAATAATGTTATCGAGAACTTTTATATTTCCTTGTTTAGCTACTATTTTTTTATATTCTTCAGGAAAAATTGTTTTAAGCGTGTCTCCATACTCACTCATAAATTTTTTATATGCTTTTTTATCAATTACTTCGATAGATTTTTTAGTACCATCAACTAGTATGTCTTTCTCTTTAAGAACTTTACTTTTAAAAAAATCAGAAAATTCATTTAAATAACCGTTTCTAAGATCTATTGTAGACCCGTGCTTAAAAAAAGTAGCTAAATCATTAGCTGTTTCTATAGCGTTTTCTTTTGTGTTAGGTAAAAAAGTATTTCGGAAAATATTTTCATCAGCCATAGTAAATTTACCGTTTGAATCTGTTTTTGCAAGTTTTCTTATAATACCACTGTAGTTAGCTAACTCTGTTCTGTATTTGGCTGTAGCTTCATCCCATTGATCGTACACAATTTTTTCAGGAGACAAATTTGGGTTGCCATCAGCTTTCCATTTTTTTTGTGCCCTTTCAGCAAATAAACGTATATCATCATTTAAAGCTGCTATTAAATCATCAAGAGGCGTTCCAGCCATTTCTGAATCTTTGCCTAAACGTTTTTTTAAAATTAAATCTGATCTAGTTTCCACAAGGTCTTTAAAACTCAGTTCTGCTTTAGAACCCTTATTAAGAAGATCGAATGATTTCTGACCGATTAAATCTTTCATTCTACCAGTTGGAGAAAAACCTCCTTCTACTCTTTTCCTGTTTTTCTTTATAGCTTTTATATAATTTATTGCTGGAATTGTTCCTATTTTAGTTTTGGCAGCAAGAGGCTTTATAGCGTCAAACCTTTTTTCTATATTGTCATACCAATCATCGTATATTGTTTTTACAATACTTCTATTACCACCCACAGTTGTTCGAGTGCCCTTATCTGTTAGTTTAACAGGAGAATTAAAATCTTTAATTATACTTTCTGCAGCATCTTCAGTTTCTTTTAAAACTTGTTGTTGTTGTGGGGTTTTCCAGTCATCTATAAGTTTAACTAATCTTTGACCTAACATTGATTCTGTCCATCTTCCGTCTATATCATCAATTAAAGCATCGTCTATAGTTTTTCCATTAATACCTTTAGTAAGAGCTTCATAAATTTTGTTTAAAGATCGGGCTTCATTTAAGGCCCAGTCTATGTATTTTCCAGTTTTTCCCATACCAACTGAATTTTCATAAATCTGCTGCCTTGCCAAAAACGCTCTGTTTCTTGAAGCTTCAGCTAAAGTAAATTTTAATTCATTTGCTTCAGGTAAGGCTTTGCTACCGTAGGTTGCTTCAACCTTTTTAACCATTTTGTTTAAATCATCTTGTATTTTATAAGATAAGTTTATTTCGGAAGTCGCCTCTTTAAATTGTTCTCTAGTTAGTTTATTACCTTTTAACAATGAAGATGTATACCTACCAACTCTAAAAACACTGTCTAAAACAGAAGTTATAACAGCTGATTGCATATCAAAAGGTATTTTATATTCACCAAACACAGGTCCAAATTTAGGCTCTATTTTTTTCTTTACTAATTCAAAAAATTCAGGACTTTTCCAATTTAAATCAGGGTTAAGATAATGAAGAGCCACTGCATCTCTTACACTTTCACCCATAGCATAACCAAAACCTGAACCAGACCCCATCGCTGCGACTTTAGCAAGTCCTGCTGTTACATCTCCACCAACCTCAGCATATTTTGCTTGACTTAATATTTTTTGCACCCCTTTAAAAACATTACCTGCTAGCTTACCACCTATTCCACCTACCATTATCATTCCCGTTAAATCACCTAAAATAGGGAGTGAGCCGCCCGCTACGCTTCTAAATTCTTCACCAAAATCATTAGGATTATCCAACAGCGTAAGGTTATTTGTTCTAGGGTGCATATAAACATAGCTACCCGTACGATCGTCATAGGTGATTGGTACTTCTGTTTCAAAATATTCGTTTAAAGCCAGCTGACTTATTTTAAGTTTGTCTTTTTCTTCAGTTGCATAACTCGCTCTGTAAGCAGATTCATTGTTAATGACTTGATCAATACCAAAATCAATACCAAAAAAGTTAGCTATGTCTGCGGTTTTATATCTTTCTACAACTTTTCTATTAGTTATATTGTTAGTATATTTAAAAATATCAAAAGCTGGGGATAATTTAATATTAGTCTCATCCTCTAAAAGAGGGTGTACGTTATTTGCAAATTTTGTAAGATCCATAGACAAAGGCTTAGTCATACTGTCATCCCAAACAACGTCTTTGTTTTTAATCGCGTTTGTTTTATGTATAGTTTTTTGTTTATCATAAAGCGTTCGATACATTAAATTAATATTATCTAAATCATCTTTAGGAAGCGTGTCCCCATATCTTTCTTTGTATTTGTATAAACTGAAAATGTGATTATTACGATCAAACTTATAAAGCTCCTCAATAATATCAAGATCTTTGTCGGATTTTCTTTGTTTTTCTTTTATATATTTATCAAATAAAGAGTCTGTGTTTTTATTGTATTTTTCATCAAGCACGGGAAATTTTTCATAAGCTTCTTCTTTGGTTAAACCGTCTATGTCTTTATAACCTATACCCATTATTTTTTCCCCTTTTTCATTTCTGCATCAGTCATAAAATCGTCTGAATCGTCTACTGTCTCACCCTTATCACCTATTTTTTTACCTATTAAATAATCGTGGTATCTAGCATATCTTGGATCAAATTTTGCTAAATTTTCAGATGTTCTACCAGAATAGTAAGTTGTAGCAAAATACGTATCTCTAACTCGTGCAGCTATTATTCTTTGGGTTTCCCTTAATTTAGCCAAGGCTACTCCTTTGTTTGAAGTATCCCCAATAGATCTTAAAGCAAGTTCAATATCAGTTACACTAAATCTACCACCTTCTTCACGAGATTTAGCTATCGCATAACCAAGTTCAATTAAATTTGCTCTAGCCGCACCATCTAATTGGGCAAAGTTTTGAATTAAAGTTTTGTCATTTAATATTGAAGCACTAATAGTTCTACCATCCACATCTTTTATTCCTTTTAAAGCCTCTATAGCTTCTTCTTCTGTCATTTTTTTATCGGATTGAAGAACACCAAGAACGTCTGGCTGCATTGTTTGTTTGTACCTTCTAACTTGGTCATTAAATTTATTACCAAACCTATCGGTAAAACCTCTAAATACCCCTAAAGCTCCAGCAACTGTTTCCATGGTTTCACCCACAACACCTGTACGAGCTCCCCTTTCTATTTTCCCTATAAGATCTCCTGTTAAACTAAAAGCGTAATTATTTCTTACTAAAGTATCAGTTATTAATTCTTTATCTTTTTTTTGTATTTCTAATTGATTTTTTAGCTCTTGTTCTTTTAATATTTCATCTATAGGCCTGTCAACTGAAAAAGGCACTTGTCCTTTATCTTTAAAATAATTGTTGTAGGCAGCTATATCTGATTTTAAAAGTAATTTTTCTTCACCTTTTTTGCCTACCCCTGGAATATCAAAATTTAATCTAACGGATTTAGTTTCTATAGAACTTTTAGTCGTTGCAGCAGCTTCACGATCTTCTTTTCTTTTTTTCAAGTCTAATTCTTTCATAGCAAGTATAGTAGGGCCAACCGAAGCTAAACCTTTACCCGTACTTTCTAAAAGACCACTAAGTCTAGATTGCCCTGGTCTTACTGTACCTGTCATTAACTGTGCGGCAATTGGCAGTAATATATTTAATCTTGCTTGATCGGCGGACACAGCCGAATCTTTACCACCAAAACCTAAAAAGGTTTCATTACCAGTTCTTTTTGGTTTCTTAGTGTTTGTAAAATCTTCTAACTTTTTATTTTTTTCAGCTAATTGTTCTTGAGACACAGAAAGAATCCCGCCACCTCCTGTTGCAAGTTTTCCTACAGCTGCTTTAATGACAATTTTTGTGCCGTAAGTGTCTAAAGCTTTTTGTCTAAATAGTTTTCTGTTTAATATTTTATCCATATTATGCTGTCCCTGACATTCCTTTTGCAATTGGGTTAAACGCCGCATACGCAGCTAAACCTGTTCCCGCCGCTTGAGCTAATGGGTTAGTTCCAGGAGCCGTGGTCGATGTTACCTGACTCGCGGCAGTTGGTAATGCAGTCATAATTCCTTTTTGAAATTCTAATCTTTGGTAAGGTTCATACGCTCTTGCCAATTGAGTTTGTCGTTGAGCATCTAAAGCTTGTTGTCCCGCGGCTCTTTGCGATTGTCCTGCTTGTAACATTCTTTGTATATCTTGACCTTGCATGTTTTGTTGTTGTTGGCCAAACGCACCTAATTGACTTGCGGCCTGTTGTTGAGCAGCTACTTGTGTTGCTTGTTGATTTTGAGCTGCTTGTAAAGCTTGGCCATAATTTTGCTGTGCTGCCGCTCCAATAGCTTGTTGTGTTCTACCTTGAAGTTCAGCTAACTGTATACCTTCACGTCCACCACCAAATGCCCCTGACCCTACTGCTTGAGCACCTATAGCATTTCGTTGCATTGCTGCTTGACGATTTATCTCATCTGTTACAAATTGATTGTATGGATTTAAAAAACCACTAACATCAGGAGCCTGCATCGCTGTTGTTTGAGCACCTAATGCTGAAGCAATACCTTGATTTGTAGCTGTTGTGCCTGTGCCTGTCATCGCTGCATCACGATAAGCTTGTTGTTCTAACGCTGTAGGAGCTGCTGCTTGAAAAGCTGGGATGTTAACAGGTGTTTGAGTTAATTCTGCTGAAGCATCGTATAAAGCTAATTTACGAGCTTCGATTTCAGGTGCTTCACGACTGTAGGTTGTTTGTACCTCAGAAGCTGGAGCACTACTACCACCACCACCAAAGTAACCTTTTAATTTAGTTTTAGGGTTAACTTGACCAGCACCACCAACAGACTTTAACAATTCTATTTCGTAAGGGTTTACATGAGCTAGCTCAGTGTCTTCATATTCACCACAAGATGCAATATCTTTGTGTAATACTTTATACAACCAGATTTTAAATTGTATGGGTAATAATTTAAAAATCAATTTCATAATAACTTCCAGTTTGTTTAAATTTAATATCTTTATCTTTAATTACTTTAGACCAGCCTACTCGACCAATCACCTCTATACCTTGGCAGTCTCTAAATTTAGCGTATGCTATAAAATACTCTTGCATACTTTTTAAATTTTTTATAACTTCACTACCTCCTATAAACAACAACAAATATATAACTTTTGCTGGGTAATACATTTGTTGTCCCACATAAGCCGACTTTAATTCACCATGTATATAAACCAAAAATAAATCCATAGTGCCGTCTTTAATCAAGCCATACGTTGTAGTCATCGTATGCTTTCCATTAGATAAGTCACAAGCCTTACTTATCCAGTCTTTAACATCACCCCAACAATCGTCTACATCTTCTAGTTGTACTTTTTTTATTTTAATCAATTAACTAAATCGTATATACGTTTTAAACTATCCTGTTGATTGTAAAAGAAAGCTGCCCCCTTCTTTCTCATTTCTTTCATATCTTTTGGATCAGCTCCTGCCATAATACCAGCTCCAAGTATTGCATCTGCACGAGATACAAACTCGCCGTCAGCAAGTTGAGCTAACATAGTGTCTTCGTCTTTATCACCCACACCTGTGCCATCTTCTACATAGCCAGATGCTCTCACATAGTTGTTTACATCTTTTTCATCGTGTTCCATTTTACTTGGTAAGTAATTAATACCACCCTCATTGTATTTAGGCATAATATTAACGATGCCCCCTTTGTTGGCATACATCATATTGTTATCATAAGTATAAAGATCAGGCATAGCGTCATCTTCTTCTGTGTAAGTTCTAGGTGTAGTAATACCTGCAATCTGTTTATCTGCTTTTGCTCTTTCAGAAGTAACTAAATCTTTGTATTCTTGAGTCTCGTAATAAGAAGGTTTTTTATCAGGTGTTTTTGGTTGTGCGGCTAAACTAAGAGCAGACACGCCTAAGCCGACTTTAGTAGGAGTGCTCATGTCTTTACCATAATTTACAACTTTTTGAAATAAGGAAGGTTCAGGTGTGCCTGAAAAAGTTTTTACGTCCCCAAGGTTAACGCCTTGACCTAATTTTGGTGGGTAAGGACTGGTGTAATTAACACCCATGCCTTTAGCCAAATCTATTCTTGCTAAACTTCCAGAATCGCTAAGAACTTGTCCTGTATAAGTATCATAACTTATACTAGGTAAAATACTTGTTGTGTCAGGAGTTACAAAAGCAGAAGCTGTGTTCCCTAAAGCACTCGTTCCTACATTACTAGCAGCGTATAAATTTTGATCTACCATACCTTGTGGTAAACTTCTTAAAGCAGATTGTGAAGCAGTATCTGTTGCAGATTTAGCCATAACAAGATCTTTAGATGCTTCTGAACCAGGCCCAAAAATACCTGCCGTAGCACCACCTAAGATGCCTGACTTTATTGCATTTTTTGTTGAAGCTCCAGCTAATTTAGCGATTCCAAAACTAGTTAGACCTGCGATTAACCAAACTGGCATGGGCATATAATAATCTCCTTATACTTGTTAGTACAAGTTTACCTCTATTCTTCAGTGCTATCAACACTAGTAGGCTTCATTTCGTCCCATAAACGGCCTGTATACTGAAATTCGCCTACATGAGTTATATAATCCATAATATAACAATAACACTTACCACCTGTATTACGCCATAACCTACAAAAAGCAAAGTCTTCACCGAGAAAACGTTTGTTTTCTTGATCGTAATAAGTATCAAAGAAATTATATAAATAAGGTTTTTTCTGTAGTTTGCCGTCAATTAAACTTTCTTGGTGTATCTCCATATCTGGATACGCTTCAATCAAAGTATCAAACACTTCTCGTTTAATGAGCATACACCCTGTAGGTGCATGCGTGACTTCAATTACACCTTCCCCTTCTATCTCAATGGCTTCACTATCCTCTAACCTCAAGGGGTAACTATTACAATTGACATGTGCTTCGTGAGCCGTGGTCACATCACCGTGTAGTATCTTCTGAATGAGTCGGTCGAACTTAATATCTTTAAGAGGGTAAGGCACAGAGATGACATCCTTGTCAGCCTCAAGCATACTCCATATGCTGTCCGAGGAAAACGCTATATCTGAGTCTATAAAAAGCATATGTGACATTTCGCTTTTTAAAAAAGAGGCGGTACATAAGTTTCTACCCTGTGTTACCAGTGATGATTTTATCATTTCAAACATGACTTTGATACCTTTTTCCATACAAGCTTTTTGAAACTCTAGTAAGCTTTGCGTGTAATGAATAGATACATCTGAGTGCACTGGTGTAGCTACATAGATACCTAGTTCTCTCTTTTTGTTTAACCATAAAGGTTTACTTGGATCTGGCATTTAAAGCTCCTTCTAAAAATCTAGTCCACTCAATAGATTTTTTTGTCCAATTATAAAATCGTTTTGTGTAATCTTGTTGTAGTAAAAGATGCTCATGTATATAGTCATAGTGTAAATGACTCATACCTGTTTTTATAGCATAAGCAAAGTTTTCTGCTAACTTTTTATAATTATCAGTGTAGTTAACATAAATTGGAAATTCAGCACAAGTCTCATATAGAGCGCCATAGTTGGTAGTTACACAGTATAGACCAGCAGCCATAGCTTCGAGAGCCGAGATACACGAGGTCTCTTCCCAGATACAAGGGTAAGCAAACATGTGGTAATCTTTCATCTTATTTAAAATAAAAGTATTAGGCTGATAGCCAATATAGTTAACGTTAGGTAACGTTCTTGCTTGATCAAATAGTCTTTCCCAGTCTGCATTATTACTTTTAGCAAATTTTTCACCATACACCTCACAACTGCTGTAGACATCTAATATTATATTTTCATTTTGCAAATATTGCATGGCTAATAACAATACATTTAAACCACGCCAAGGTGTTGGCTGAAAAACTAATCTAAGTGTATCACCTTGTTTGTACGGTTTTCTTTCTGGAAAACTAGTAACGCCATTTTTAATCACATGACATTTTTCAGTTGGTATATCATACATCATACGAAACTTCTCATAGTTCCAATGTGAATTAAAGACATACCAATCGTATAAACGATGATTACTTTTATCTGCAAAAAAAGGTTTGATGTTAGGTTGGTCGTAGCTGTTCTTTTGCCATAAGATGTTAATCTTGCTTTCATCTATAGGTAGTTTGCCTGGTATAGAAGTGCAGATTTGAAAGTGACTAAGTAGATACTCGTCTACTCTTGCCGTTAAAAACTCATGCTGTAACTCTGTGCCGCCTCTTGGCTCACTCATTCGTCTCCCCAAAGAGATCAAGTTTAGGAACAATAATAGTTACATCACGTTGAATATCTTCTTCTTTGGTGTCAGTGCCTGCATCCGCTACATCAGCTTGTGCTACTTCTTCAGACTCGTACTCAACACCCGTCTTTTTATTAGATATCTTTGTTTGTGCTTCGCAATCAATAGTAATCGTCATGTCTGTATTCTAACCATTTTCTTGCGATCTGTCTAATTGAGCATAGGAGATGACACCTGATATTTTAGCTGCTGTCTCTGCGGTCATTTTAAGTATATCACCTTCTTCTAATACAAGCGTGTTCGTAATAATATCTGTCGTGCTTACCGTAGCTATATCTTGATTGCCAATCGTGTGTGTGGCTGACGCAGAGGTGTCGGTTAGCTTTGTAGTCAAAGTGACTGCACTACTGTGTATATTAACGGCTTGGATCTGTTTAATTAATAATCTTGCATCACTAGGGGCAGTTAATACAGAAGTTTCATCGGTATTGGCTAAAGTAAATCCTTGATTTTTGTATTGTATTGTCATGAGATAAACCAGTTAAAAGTGTCTTGTTCGTTTTTAAAATCTGTTTGAAACGAAAAATTAAGTTGATTCTTTAATGTATTTAAAGCTTCTAATATCTGTCTTTGATTAGATTGGTCGTAATCAGCTTTAGGTTCTGGAATAGTAACAATTATTTTAGCCATTATCTTCTCCCGTCTGGTTGCACATCTGCTCTGAACGAACCAAATCGCCAGTTTTCATCGGTTGATGTGTTTTCTATTTTTAATGATGCAAAACGACCTCTTGCTCTAGTGTCAATTTTTTTAGTTGATGAGGTTACCGTAAATGGCCCTAGTGATGAACTAGCTTCTGTTTCAGAAGGAAAGTCTTTAAGTTGTATAGTGACTGTCGCATTACCGCTTAGTATTTTAAAGTCTGGTAAGAAACGTCTTATCTTAATAAAGTTCTCGCCTTGTCCGCCTTCAGCGTCTAAAGTAAAACTACCTGATTCAATAAAGGCATCAATACTTGCAGTAGCATTACCGTTTTGGTCTGATTGATTCACACCTTTTTCATGTTCATACAAAGTAGTAGCCCCTAATGCTGAAGTTGCCCCTTGTATCGTTGGGAAAGTAGGAGTGCCAGTAGAAGCAAATTCTGATGCTATAGGACTGTCAAATAAATATTGGTCAATGTAAGTGGTTCGTGCTAAGGAACTGGTAGTCCATGCTCCTTCTCGATAATTTAAAGTTACACATCGATCAATGCTAGTAGACCCCGCTTTAGCATAAAACCAGTTTATCTCAGTAAATAGAGAATTGTAATTCGCATAAACTAATTCACCAGCGTCATAGTTTAAACCTAAATCATCACTATCTACATTAGTAAATACAAAGTCTTCTACTGAACAAGGTAATCGTTTGACCGTACCATCAAACACAAAGAAACCACCAGACTCACCCATCCAATATACCGCACCGTCTACATACACTGCTCCGTGCTGTCCAATCAAACCACAGTTAGATCCAACTTCTTGTATGTTGAAAGTAAAAGGTGGGCCTACAAACTGCATTGTATAAGCAGAAGTATCGGTTAGTATAAAAATATAATCTTTTGCTCGTAAAGCTCCAACAATAGCGTTGCCAGAGTCTAATCTAAACGTGCCAGCTGTATTAGTTGACACTGGGGTATAATCAGTTCTATCTTCTTGATCACTAAAACGAATAAACATTTTATCTTGTGTTGACGAATTACCTACGGTTGTTTCTGTGCCTAGATGTATTAGATGTCTATCTCGACCTGACACCAATGACATAACACTTTTGGTTGGATTTGTAGTAGATACAGTAGCTCGTGTGCTTGTACCACTGGTTGGATTCCATTCAAAAGTCTTACCGTCTTTGAGGGTTGCTATTAGAATTGTACCAAAATTATCTAAAGCCCAGTTAGCAGGGGTTAAAGTTACGTCAGTAGTTGCTGCTGCATTACCCCATGCAACAAAGTTAGTAGCATCAATCACCACTGCTGCGTCATCATGTGCTGCTCTGGTTGAACCTAAAGCTGCTCTAGTAATACCTGTTAAATCATTACTAGAAATGCCTGTGTAAGTAATTAATTCTGAACCCACCAATATGTGTCCAGAGGTACTAAATCCAGAAGTAGAAGTTAATGTTACTGCTGTACCTGAACCACCTGTACCTGCGGTATTATCGCCTAACGCACCATCCAAATCATTTTTAGTTAAAGATATAGTTTCACCACCCCATTGAGCTACTCCATAACCATAAGCAGGTGTTGCTACTGCTGGTCCAGGTTTTATGTATGGGTTTACATTACAACCTGTTGTACCTGTCACACCAGCACCAGATTCTACTTTACCCATAGTTACGGTAAATGAATCGGTTGCTCTGGTTACAATTTCAAATGTATTAGTCGTAAAGTCAGCAGCAACGAAACCAGTGCCACTACCAGGAATAGTCATATTGCTAAAAGTAAATAAATCACCTGCAGCTAAACCATGTCCTGCTTTGTTTACTGTAAGTGTTGCTGAACCATTAGTTGTTGTGTAAGTACAAGATGTAATTGCTGTATTTAATGGCGTAATATCATAGTAAGCACCACCAAAATAAATAATAATACATTTGTTTGTCGCAATGGCTAAATATTTGTTACCGTCTAGATCAGCCCAATTGTGTAAATCTCTTGCTACTCCTGGTATTGTATTAGAGGTAAGTTTTTGCCAACCACCTATTTTTTCTGGTTCGCCATATCTAAAACGTACAAAGTCACCATCCGTCCATGTGTATTCGGCAGCTGATTGTGTCATCTGTTTATTAAACCCTGGTTTAAATGGCACTTTAACTAACGGCATTATCGGTATCCTCTTATAATTTTTCTTGATGGAACAATTTTATTATTTACTAAACTTGATGTAATTTCATTTATTCGTCTGCCCATAAACATAATTGTATAGACTGGTTGTTTTGCTTTAATCGTATGATATTTGTCGTGACTTAATCGATTAAACCATTTTTTATCATTTACTTGTATAAGGCTTTTAGCTGAGTCAAATACAGTTTCTTGATATTTACCCCACAATAAAAAAGATATAAAAGAACCCTCATGATTATGTGCTACTTGTTTTACTGGATATATTTTAGATATTAAAATTGTAAAAAAAGGAGTCCATACACCCCATCTTTTTAAAACTTTATTACCTGTTCTGGTTATTACATGAGTAGAACCAATACCAGAGTCTTTATAAATCTTTTGCAAGAACTTTATCATATCCACCACTTCCATCTGATTTAGGTACCATTACATATTCTTTTATATTTTCTTTATTAACTTCTTGAGCTACACGATTACCATTATTATCAAACTTTGGTACGACAATTTCAGTATCCCCTAAATTAGATAATTCATCAGCAAAGTCAGCACTATATTCAGTATACAAACTATCACCAACGCCATACACCATAACTCTGTCTAAATGTGCGAATAACTCAACAGATTGTAATTCACCTGCTGCATTAAATTGGAACTTGTAAGAATCATCGGCATGTAGTTTTTTACTTTCTGATATAGGCATCACAATATCTGATTTTAAAGATTTAGCCCATGCAAATATATTTGCATTTGTACCTTGTGCATAGATAGCTTGAGTTTTTTGTAAATTAAAATCAGCATCACACATATCAGAGATTCGATATACCGACACACCAGAACCCAAAGATACTACAGGTATTGCTTGATCTGGTTTGTAAAATATTTCTATAGTCTTAGTTTTAGTATCCAAATTATAAATATATCTCATAAAGTCTTTATCAATTAAAAGACTATTTTGCATCTTACTACTATCTTTGTAATCTTGTTCTACTGAGCATTGATGAAATGTAATAACATTAGCGTTCATATCGACACCCCAAATATTTACAGGATAAGGAAAAGTTTCAGAAGTAAACACATCGGTAACTTCTTTTTTAATCGCTACAGTTTCTGAATCTTCACTACCAGCCCAATAAACTCTATTGGTAACTGCTTTATTGTTGATGAATGTTCTAAATAAAATCATTATGAGGTTGCTCCATTTCTTGTACCTGTAGCTGTAAATGTTACAGTATTTCCGTTTAAGTTTACAGCCTTACCCGCTGCTCCACCTGCTCCACTAACAGAGGTTCCTGCTGCTCCTGCACCACCACCATCTCCACCTGCTGCAGACGTTTGAGTATCGCTACCTATTGTTACGCTAAAGGCTGCTCCTCCTGAACCCGCTGAATTTACCGCACCCGCAGATCCTGCGTTACCTTGTGTAGCACTATTACTTGATGATGCCGAACCTGCCGCTCCACCAGCACCACCGCCAAAGCCACCGCCACCACCGTTTCCGCCAGCAACGTGAAAACCTGTGCTACCTTTTAAACTTGCTGCAGCCGTTGCACCAGCACTACCGCCACCACCGCCACCACCGCCAGAAAGAGTTCCGCCAGTGTTATCAATGGTAGTTGCGAACTGAATATTAATAGCGTGTCCACCAGCACCACCCGCTGTTGCTGCTGAAGTTACAGTATTATTATTTCTTGACGCTCCAGTACCACCGTTGCCGCCATCGCCGACAATGGTTGAATTATTATCAATCGTAATTACATCCCCACTGGTCCATCCTGTGCCCGTATCTAGGGCTGCGGTGCCAGTTGAGGTCGAAGAAATAGTTGCATTATTGACTAAGGTAACATCACTTAGGCCTGCAACATAGGTACCACCTCTGTTATTGTAAATATTGTAATTACTAGTATCACTTGAAATAGTTAAGGTAATACCAATACGGTTAGAAGTGCCGTAAAAACTTGACATGGTAATTGCACCTGATGCGGCAATACCTGAGGTGCTTGAAGCTGAAGGTACATTGCTGCCACCACGATAATACTCGGACATAGAATGTGGAGTGCTACCACCAAATTCTGCCGCTATTTCTGATATTGCTAGACTTGAACCGCTATCCTTTATGGTCATGTTTGAGTTCCTCTATTTCAGCTTTTAATTCTTTGACTGCTTCAATAAGAACACCAACAAGGTTGCCGTAAGCAACTGACATATACTCGCCTTCATCATGTACTACTTCTGGCATTACTTTTTGCATTTCTTGAGCAATTACACCAGTTCCTCTTCTACCGTCTCTATCAAAGGTAACGCCACGCATATTAGTAACTTTATCTAAAGCATTATCAATAGTTTCTATATTGTCTTTTAGTCTTTCATCAGAAAAAGCTGTTACATCATTGTTAAAGGTTGCAGCACCTGCTGCTGACATATCAAGGGTTAATGCTGTAATAGTAGAACCACCGTCATTACCTTTAAAAATAATGTCTTTGTTACTAGTAGCTGACTGCATTATAAAATCAGTTGAGCTATTAGTAAATCGACCTATTTCTGTACCAGCATCTTTAAAAATAATATCTGATCCATCAGCGTCTAAAATAACATCGCCACTAGAATCTAAAAGCATATCCGAGCCACTATGTAATGATTGATCTCTATTTTTAAATTGCCACCCTACAGTAGCATCTCCAGAATAAACTAAAGTAAAAGCTGCTCTTTCATTTGCTACTACAAGATTAGAAGCCGCACCATTTATATTTGAACTATTACGGCCTACAGTTAAATTGTTAGAGTCAAAAGTATTTTCTGAATCTAGGAAAGTTACTTCATCACCTGCGGCAGGTGAGGCGGGTAGAGTAATTGTTCTAGCTCCACCAGAGGTATCGACTAATATTTGAGCTCCCGCTTGTACTGTTTCAGCTGCTGCTATAACACGCCAATATCTAGTTTCTTGATCTTTAACAATGTCGGTGCCGTTTGAATGACAAACATAATGATTGCCTTCACACAATAAAAAACCTGTTTGACTGGTTACTTTAAAAGTAAGGGTGTAACCTGCATGATCAGTACCATCGATAATGTTAAAAAACTTTTCAATACTTGCAGGCATATTAACGGTTCGATTGGCTGCTAGAGTACCTGTAAATTTAATGCTCATGTTTCTTGCATTAGATACTGCTGCATTAGACATTACTAAAGTAACATCGCCAGAGGCAACGTTAACTTCTTCGTATCCTGCTACCGCTTGTTGAACAACGTTAAAATTATTATTGGTTTTATCACCCCATGTTCCAGGGTTTTCTCCAGTTACTTGTAATTCGAATTTTAAATCACTTGAGTACGATGATGCCATAATTACCTACTTTGTATGTTTATATTCATTATAAGGTCGTTATGCAACCTTTTCAACCTCATCCACAACAGCCCATGTTTGACCTGTACCTTTACTTACAGAAGTCCACGTTTGACTTGATCCTGTGCTAACCGCAGAATAAGTTTGTCCTGTGCCTGTGCTGACAGTTGCCCAACCAATACCGTTGGCTAAACCAATACTACTGGTCAATCCAGCTGCGGTTGTAACTACATTAGCATCAGCAACAGTAACAACGCTGTTAATAGAAAAAGCCAAAGCACTACCCGTAAGACTAACGTTAGCATCCGCCACAGGAACTACAGCAGTTTGATTTAAAGCTAGAGCAATACCAGAAACTTCTACGACAGTATTAGGTACACCTTGTGCTCCAAAACAATCTTCAGCAAATGTGGTTGCACCAAAATACATATATTATCTCCTAGCCTTTGGGGTACTTGTCTTTAATTGCTTTGATTGCATTTGCCATGTCTGTAGGAAATACTCCTGCATGATACAAAGCATCAAGTTGGTCGCCAATTGATGGATATTCATATTTTCTTTTATCTTGATAAGTAAACTCATAAACTACTGGAGCATCATCTGCGTGTTCAGTAACTTCACCTGTTATTACATTAATTTCTTTTCTTGCCATCTTAATACTCCCAAGCTATGTTTACAGAACCATGGTCAAAAGTTTGTCCACCTACATTAGTAAGACGAATTCTATCTAATACACCACCTAAAGTTATAGAGCCACCACCCATTTTTACATAATTAGCTACACCATCACTTGTAACACTACTCATACACCAAGTATTACTTCCTATAGTTTGTATAATTGCTGACCCTACTGTTTTGTCTGCTGTTGCACCACCAGCTCCCATTATAAAACCAGCCGTAGATGTAGTACCATCTCTAGCACCAGAACCAGTGTATCCTGCCGCACTTATATAACCACTTGTAACTAACCCACCAGATGTGCCTATTTGTAACATTCTTAAACCAGCAGCACTTGTTTTAACTTGATTAAATAAAACTGTAATTTTTTTAACGCCACTAGGTATGCTAGTAAAATCTACCGCAGTTCCTGATGTGGTTGCTACTGTTGTACCATTATTAATAGTAGGCAATACATTACTACTTGTAGATACAGTTGTTAAAACATTTCCAGTTTCTGCTGGAACAGTTAATGTATTAGTTCCAGCTTCTGCTGGTACAGTAATTGTTACGTCACCCGAAGTACTACCTTTTAGTTTAATGCTACTCATTAGTCTGCCTCTGCTATGGTGTTTCCAGCATCTTCCCATGCTTGGACTAACATTCTTTCTTTGTTATTATCATCAAGTGGTACAAACATCTCAACACTATCAATAACTGCTTTAATACAAACATAATTTCCTTGTTCGTCATTTACTTTCTGAGCTGAGTTTACTGTAGCCATATTTTCTCCTATAATTCTGCATCTAAAGTTAAAGGCAAAGCCTGTTGACATAGCTGAAGCAATGTACCGTTACTTGTGTCCATATTTACAGCAAATCGACCACCATTAACTCCTATATTTGAAACTGCTAGTGATGTTGTCGTGTAACTACCCCCAACCAAACCAAACCCACCTGTTGCAACATGCGTAGCAGTAGGAGAAACTCTCATTTCAGTTCTAAATTGAGGTGTTCCTTGAATAGCTGTTGAAGCAGTTATTTGTGTTGTAGGTACGAGTTGCGATGAACCTATAAAATATCTTTGACATCTTATCAAGCTATCACCTAATGATTCATGTTGAAAGGGAGCTATGCTGTTAGCATCAAACTCGCCTACTTCCATTTGTAATCCTGTAAAGTAAACATTATTACTTGTGCTACTTCCACTATTCACTTGACCTACTGCTCGGTTTGCATTGGTTGAACTTGTCCATGTTGTACTTAATGTGCCACCTGAAAAATTACTACCAGCACCAAGCCATAAATTTACAGCGAAACTACTGCCGTTATCATCACCCAACGCACCAGTAGTATCTGCAACAAAACTTAATACTTTCTTTTCCCAAGTGTTAGCAGAACTTACTGTGTAGGCTTGAGATATTTGTCTTGAGTTATCAGTATCAAATAATTCAGCAATGTAAGTACCTGTAACTGTTGCTTTAATCCAAAAAGAAACTGTTACTTTTTCAGCATTAGATGTTCCTTTTTTAAGTAACTGTAAATCTTGTCCTTCAAAAAGATATCTTGCCAAATGATAAGTACCAGACGCAACAGAAGTATCTGCTGTTGTGCAATCTAATTTCCAAGAATTGGCAAAGCCTTGACCTGTTGGAACATCTGTATCTTGTGTGTGTGTCCAAGTACCATTATCATTTAAATCAACTTTCATTCTATCAATAGTATGATATCCACCACCTGTGATTCCTGTTGTGCTAGTACCTCTTTGAGCTACTGCCATATCACCATTAATAATAAGTGGCTTAGCACTTCTTCTATCTAAGACTACGGTGTTATCTGCTACTGTGCCATGTAATGTTAGTGCCATTATTCACTCTCCAATGCTGTTATTCTTGCTTCAAGTTCTTGTATGGTTTTAACCAATAATGGTACAAGCTTGCTTTGGTCTATACCTTGATAATTAGGAATAGTATTACCATCATCATCAAGTTTATTATCACCAACAGATACACCATCTGGCAAATCTTCGTCTTCTTGCCATATTTCTACTGCATCTTTAACTCCAGTTACACATTCTGGTACAACTGTTTGTGCTTCGTGAGCAAGAAATCCATCTACTGCTGTATCAGTATCATCTGATATCCAATTAAATCTACAAGGTCTTAACTGCTTTAATCTTGTGGTTGCATCCCATGTGTAATCTACATTTTCTTTTAGCCTGTAATCAGATGATGTGTTATAAGATATATTACTAGCAGTTGCTCCAATAGAACCAATAGATGTTCCAGCTTGGTTTTGAAATAATACTGGTTGACCACCACCTGTATTATTATCACTAGGTCTTATAAATAATCCAAACTCACTATTTTTTAAATAACTAATCTGTGATTTAGCACTTGAGCCATTAACAATACTCGCTGTTGCTCCAACTAAAAATCTTCCAACAGAATCAATTCTTGCTCTTTCTGTTGGACTACCAATACCACCACCAGTTGCAAATCCTAGTGTATTTGCTGATGGTACAAAAAGCTGTGGACCACCATTATTTAATTCAATAACTGGACTGCCAGCAGAAAGTCGTATGTTACCAGATACATCTAATTTTGTTCCTGGACTTGCTTGTCCTACTCCTACATTTCCTGTTGAATCAATACACAATCTTTCAGCATTTGTTCCATCTACTATTGTTTCTATATGAAATCTACCATTTTCTGTGCCGTCTGTTACATCAGAACTACGCCCTAATAAAGTTACATATGCCACAGTTTCTCCTGCATCATTATCACCAATATTTCTCAATACCATAAGGTTGTCATTATCGGCTGGTGAAGCACTATCTTTTATAAAATCTAAGAAAGGACTACCACTCCCAGCATCAGTAGTTTTTAAAATAATTCTAGGTTGAGAATTATCTGCATCAGCTACAGTTATACCATTAGCATCAAACGTAATGTGGTCTGTGCCTGCAATTTTAAAATGAATTGTATCATCTGTATCTGCGTGTATGCTTGTATCACCATCGGCATCAAGTATTAATTCATTACCATGAAAGTCAATATTATCACCAACAGTTACTCTAGTAGTACCATTGTCTTGAATATCTACTTCACCACTTGTATCTGATATTAATTTTAAACCATCAGTTGTATCTGCATTAATTTTACATGTCATAATATTACCCATCTTTGTCCACTAGGGACGGTTACGGTTACACCACTTGCTACTGTTATTGGCCCTACACTCATCCCATTATATCCTGTAGGAAAAGTATAACTAGCACTAATCGTTTCATTGTTTGTAGTTATACCATTAGATGCTTCTAATTCTCTAGCCGCTAAGGTCCCAGAAAGTGTAACATCTCCACTTGCGTCTAATGTAATATCTGTTGTTCCTGCTCTACCAATTCTTAAATCATCTTGGAACACATCAACTCTATAATGATTATAAGTACCATCATGGTCTGCTGCCATATCTAAACGGATTTCACCACCTTCATCACTACCAGCACCAGCACCATTAACTTCAATAATTGACGCATTATTATCTTCTGTTCCAATTGCTAGATTCCCTGTAGTTGTTATACCTGTAAGAGTACCAACACTTGTAATATTTGGTTGTGCTGCTGTAGTTAAGGTAACATCTGCGATATAAGTTTTTATTCTAGAGACCTCACATTTCTTTTCTGTACCGCCAGCACCATCATCTACAATAATTAAATCAGCGTCTGCTAGTGCAGCACCTATATCTGATGCACCATCTATATCTAGTGCTCCTATGTCTACTTTATTGGCTGTTGATATAGTGGCTAATTTAGTGTCAGCAATTGCAGCACCCGAGGCTACACTTGCGTTAACGACAGCGTTAGCAGCTAATTGATCTGCTCCAACAGCGTCATCTGCTATTTTCGCTTGAGTTACATTGTCATCTACGATAGATGCTGTTACTACAGCATTAGCAGCTAATTGATCTGCTCCAACAGCGTCATCTGCTATTTTCGCTTGAGTTACATTATCGTCCACAATAGAAGCGGTAACCACTGCATTAGCAGCTAATTGGTCAGCTCCTATAGCATCGTCTGCCATCAAAGCATTTGTTATTTGATCATTAGCAATATGAGCTGTATCTATACTGCCATCGGTATAGTGTTCTGAATTAATAGCATTATCTGCTATTTTAGCACCTGTAATTGCATCGGCAGCTATCTTAGCTGTGGTTACATTACCGTCTGTAATTTTAGCAGTAGTTACTGCAGCATCATTTATCTTTGCAGTTTCTACTGCACTTGCCGCAATCTCTGCGGTATCAATGGCATTATCTGCCATTTTAGCATTAGTAATTTGACTGTCGGCTATGTGAGCTGTATCTATTGAACCATCTGTATAATGCTCTGAGTTAATAGCGTCATCTGCTATTTTAGCTCCTGTTACTGCATCCGCATTGATCATAGCTGTTTCTACAGCATTATTGGCAATTGTTATAGCACCACTTGAAGCAATGGTTACATCTCCACTTACTGCTACTTCTTCATAACTGGTGCCATCACCCACTAATATTTTACCAGACGTTACATCTGGCATAATTAATTTTGCAGGTAAAGTTATATTATTACTTGCATCTAAAACTAAAGATTTACTTGCAGGCATCGTACAAAAAACAAATTTAGTACCTGCTGAGAAGTTAACAGCACTATCGCTGTTTGAACTAGAAATTATTGTTGTCCTGGCTAGAGTTGAACTATCACTTGCTAAAGTTCCAAGACCAACTTCAAACTCAGAACCTAATTGAATACAGTAGTAAGTAGTGTTGCTATTACCAATACCTGCGGCAAAAGTCTCAAAACCTTGCACCGCACCACCTAAAGTAACTGTACCAGTTCCAGTAGTGGTAGTGCTTTCTTTTACACGGTCATTGAGTACTAAAGCCATGTGTTACTCCTATGCTATTCGTATAATTGCTGCAGAGGATGAGAAGGCTGGAAATTGAACAGTAAACGTACCTGAAGTGGCTGTCTTATCGCCACCAAAATTTAATACACATACTGCTGGGTCACCTGATGCAGTGTCATTGTAAATCAATGCTCCTCTTGCAGTTAACGTTACTCCTGTAAATGATAAATCAGCAAAATCGACTAGAGCAGTATCTGAAGATATTGAAGTACCTCCATTGGTTAGTGCACTACCACCAGATGCGTATTGACCAGTATTTGATACTTGGTTATCAGACGTAAACGATGTGGTTGATTTACCTAAAGTAGCATCACTAGTGTAAAGCGACAGTTTAAAGCTGTTGCCACCACTTGCTTTAAAGTTATGTGTGCCTTCTAATAATTCTTTTTTAAACGAATTACATATTGCATTGGTTGTTATTGCCATTATTGTGCTCCCTTAACATTTGGTGAAATTGATGGAACGGGTATTCTTGGTTCACCATCTGTATATTGCCCACGTTTTTTATGTCCCATCTGTTGCATAGCAAATTGCTGTACTTCTTCATTGTACTTCCCTTTGTATAAGTTGTACATATCAGCAGGGCCTTTTAAGTAGCTAAAGCACTCAGTTAGCACACCATGTAATAACATTGATTCTTGATTAATTGACAAAAAAGTCGTGGTTGAGCTATTAAAATGTGGTGGATCTATGACATAGTTGATCTGTACAGTCAAAGCACTTGCGGGTACAGGAGCAATAACAATAGTACTGTCATCCCAGTTTGCATAATACTTTGGTACACCTGTAGCATCTGTTGGGTTAAACTCTGAGATAAAACTAGTATCTCGTTTTTCTAAAAATATACGATCGCTACCACTTGTTACTTGAACTGACCTTAAATACATCATCTCCTCTGGCATACTGAGATATCTTTGTGATGCCACACATGAAGATGTTTTATAAGCTCTTAAATCATCATAATCAACCTTACCCGCAATATCTAATTCTGTGTTACGAATAAACTGATCTAATAAAGTATCAGACAATACATTAGAATCTACTTCTGTGTAGTTCTTTACTTGTGTTAAAAAATTAGCGTGTGTAATACTCATGATATAGTTATGGTTACCTCTCCAGTGCTAGATGTCATTTCAAACGATTCTAAGGGTGTGCCTAGTATATTATTACTTGCACTAGGTTGCATACTTGAACTATTAAAACCATTGTTAACATATAAAACAAAAGCATCATTATCTTCTTTAGGTCTTGGTCTTGGGTTCGCTAAAGCAACAGCATCTGCTTTGTGATGCTTCCTTCTAATCTGAGGGTGTTTTGCTTCAAACTCGGATTTGTGCACCAATGAACCATTCCACTCCTTGACCATTTCCCTGTAAGGGAACTCCATACCTGATCTATCAGATATTGCTTTAGCATATTTTCCACGAGCGTAAGGCATAATTAACTCCCTGATGGATAGTAACTTTGTGGTGTTATATACACCGAAGTTCTTTGTCCATCCTCGTCTAAGGCTCTTTTTAACTCATCTTCGTAAATCATTTTATTTTGTTGTACCAATTGTGGGTTAACTTTCATGCTTAAATAATAAGCAAGCCCCGCCGCCATACAAGGTATAAATCTAAAAGCTATATCTGCTTGATTAGTGTAAGCTCCAGCATCTTCAATACGTTTTACAATGTAATATTTTAAATGCGTATAAGTGCTTGCATTTGGTGTTTGATACAAAGTAATTGTAGGTGTGGTTTGACGATCTACATAATACTCAGATGGTTGACCTGTTGCACCTTTATTGTTTTTTGACGCATAATCACTTCTTGATATTTTAGTTAAAGCTACATCAGTAGTTGAACTAGTTGTGCCACTTGAACTACTGATATAGGCTTCTAAAACGTCACTAGTGTTAGAAGGAGCTGTGTAAGTTGCAGTCCCTGATGTTAATTCTTGAGTGTTTAAAGACACCTTCCAAAGATGTACACCACGGTTGCTCCATTCAGAAAATAAAATATTTAAACTACGTCTGGCAGATTTTAAATCACGTCCACTGTTAGTTCTGACAGCACAACGTTCATACGCTTCTTCAATGATGTCATCAATATCTAAATCAAACGCTGTTGTACCTGAAGTAGCCATTTAGTCTCCTTAAAAAGTACCTTTAAATTTTGTGCCTTGAGTTGCTACACCGCCGCCTCTACTAAAATTTTTTGTAGCTGTTAAATCAATATTAACTTTTTTCTTTGGTTTTAGATTCTTTGTAGCTTTTAAATCAATACTAGCATTAAGATTTTTCCTCACATATTCTGATGGTTCTTTTATTGCGTACTGCAACTTATCTCTGTTTTTCATTGATTTTCTAACTTTAAGAGAAGCTTTTCTTTCAATAGTTTTTAAATTTTTTCTTGTTTCTGTTGCAATTTTTTTATCTAATGCTTTATTTACACCTTTTAAAGTTTTGCCTCCAACTTGAATAGCTTTACCAATAGGCAATAAAGAAAGTCCTGTAAGCACTTTTTTTGCAACTGCCTTTCTACTTTTAGGATCTTTTTTACCTTGGCTTATTTCACGCTTTAACTCTTTAGCTAAAGTTGATTCTTTCTGTTTCTTTGATATATCTCTAGCCATGTTAACTCCTAAGTAATTTTAGTTTGTTTCTTTCTAGCTACACCACAACCTCTTGCTTGCATCATGGTGCCTTTACTAGCTTTTTTAGGTTTTGGTATAACACCACGGCCCATTAATACATCTTTTTCTGTAATTTTGCCATCTCCAGAAAAATCAGGTAAACCACCTTTGTTGTAGCTGTTCATCATGCCACCAGCTTTACGTTGGCCTAATCTTTGGCCACCAAAATTTGATTTAGTTGGATCATAACTTGAACTTTTACGAGAAAAAGATTTGTATAAAGAGGCTAGCATACCATCTTCTTTTTCATTTTTAACTTTATATTTATTACGAGAAGACGACATTTTTTTACCAATGTCAGTATCTTTCCCTAAAATAGCACTTGAACCTGTAAAATCCGACATATCTACATTACCAATGTTACCACTTCTAGCTTTTTTCTTTATCTTTTTTTTAATTTTATTTTTAAGTTCTTCTTTACTTCGAAGTGTGCCCACGTTTGGACCTGCGTCATATTTAAAAATTCTGGGAAAAGTTCTATCTAATTCACCACTACCTTTTCTCATATAACCTTTTTTTATATCTTGAGCCATAATGTTCTCCTAGTATTCTATTAATCCACCATAATATTTTTTATCGATAGTTCTTACCATAGTTGGCTTACCACCGACACCTTGAGCTTTTGCTCTTTTTCTACGAATAGCACTAGCCTTCTGACTTTTGCTCATGCTAGCAGCTTTTGAAGCTGGTACACATTTTGGGTATTTACGTTTAGAGCCCTTTGCACTTTTACGCCCACACTTTTTGTATCCACCACCTTTTTTTGGAGAACCTATATCTACCCAATTCTCACTAAACCATTTTTTAAGACCACTTGCCATTAGACTAAGCCTTTGTAATATGCTTTAGCTGATGGGTTACTTACGGTCATACCATCTATATCCATTTCTATAGCAGAACCTGATGTATCACCTGCTTCAACAAATGTACCTTCTTTAGCTGGTTTTGGGCCTCTAAAATCTTTCCGTTTTACACCACTAGGGCCTTTAACTTTGCCCGCACACACTTTACTAGCATACGCATTGGCATAAGCACTAGGGTAAACATCAAATTTAGCTTTTGCTGCTGCTTTACCTCTAGGGCATAGCTTTTGTCCTTTTTTCTTAGCCATACATCTCTCCTATATATCTTTAAATTTTAACAGCTTTTATATACGCTATCTAGACCTAGCTTTTTTAATTTTCTTTTTCTTTTTTTTCTTCTTTTTTTTCATAGGTGGCTTTGATATTTGTTTTACCATCTGTGATCTTGTTATTGACATCTGCTGTACCTCACTTTGCCAAATTCATCTTTTTCGGCTAATAAGTATTCACTTCTATTTTTATCACCTACATACGATACATGTACCCACCCAGAATTAATTTCATCAGGATTGTGGAATTCAAGAATAACTTGATCAAAGTCTAGATTATCATTAATAAAATCGGCTAGTTCTTTGTTGGAAACACCTGCTATCTCTATATCAGCAGCTTGACCTTTGCAATGCTGTGATCTAGTTGAAGAGCCAATTTGCATACTTACCTGAGGGGAACGATAACCAGAACTTATCATGACTGGTTTTTGAAAATAATCTCTTACAGGTTGTAAAATACTATCGCAAAGTTTTTGTAAACTATCAATGTGTTCCTTGTCGGGATTGTTATCAAAACCACATCGTTCAGCTGTTTGCGATTTAGTTAATTCTGCAAGAGAAAAATTATCAGTCAGCTTCATACAAAAATAAATAAAAGTATTAAAATAATTATAATTATATCTCTTATCTTACAACTTTCACAAGTCCAACTATTTTTATATTTGGTCCACAACTTATTCATAGTTTTATATACGTTCGTTAACATTTCCATCTTCTCCTCGCCTGACATATACGTTTATTAGGCGTTTTACGACAATTAATATTGTGCATCCTAGCTTGACCAGCACTTCTTGAACAATAAGACTTACGCCTTTTTGCAGATTTACTACCTTTTTTAACATCACCTGTTACAGCAGTTTTTAATTTACTACCTGGGTTCATACGACGATAAGCTTTAACACCTGCTTGCGTCATACCCGCACCAGATTTAGTAGATCTGTAATTTTTTTTATTACGAGAAGGCATACCGCCTTTAGCAAAGCCTACTAGATCATTCGTATATTGTTCTACACTAATTTCCATAATTAATCGTAGTTTTTAATAAATTCTGCAATGACTGTGTAAGTATTACCTGAATCAGCTTGTGCTGGAACAACAAAGTTAACATCACTTTGGTTTGAGTTAGATGAAGTATTTGCAGGAATACCACCAAATTCTCTTAAATCCCAATAACCTGAATCAACTAATGTTGCAATAGGTATATCACCATCTGAGTCTTCAAAGTCTAGTCTAGCAAAAGAATCACCACCATCACCATTAGCACAAGACCACCATATTCTTTGTGGGCTTACTGTTGTGACGGATTGTCCATTTTTGTTATCTGCTAATGCAGAGACATCTGCAAAGACTGTGGTACCACCTGAACCGTCTGATTGATTGACTATCTTGATAACTACTCTCTTATCGTTTTGTTGTAAGATTGTAGGTCCTGTTACTGTATCTGCCATGTTTCCCTCCTTAATTAAGAAACTGTGGGGCCGTAGCCCCACTATCATTATTATTACTGATCAGCAAACGCTGGTGCAGTTGTTGATGTAACATTTCCAAAAATTTGGTAATTAGTTGTATCTATACCCATTATTGTAACGTCAAAACCAGCAGGGACATTCATTTGAATACTGCTATTTGAGTTGCCGTCTGAAAATACTGAACTTATTGCATTTCCATCAGTGTCTAAAAACGTTACTCCACCAATATAAAAGTTTGTATTGCCTGGTGTAAGAATTAAAGCATCTGTTGCATCAGCGGCTGCACCAGCGTAAACAAATCTAAACATAGATCCTGCTATTGGTGCAGGTAGTGTATATGTATTATCTTGTCCTCCATCAGGTACAAGTAATACTCTACCACTATGAGTCGCATTTGTTAAAGTTACATCTCCATCAGATAAACTAACTGGTGCACCACCCAGAGTTGTTACTTCTGTTATAGTTCCAGTTGTTGAGTTTTTACTGATAGTTTTAATTGTGCTTTCAGATCTAAGTGGTCCTGAAAATGTTGAAATAGCCATAATTATCTCCTAAATAAAAGAATACAGTCTTTAGGTCGTCGTCTATACACGTCTGTATTCAAGTTTCCGTATAGTCAGTTTATTATAACCAAAAAAAAGGGGACTTGAAAGTCCCCTTAATCTTTCCTCCAAATTACTACTTACGCAGCACCAGGAGAACCGAATATTCCTCTAGGATCAGAGAACCCAAATGAATATCTTTCTCTTGCTTTAAATCTTACATTACCTGTATCGAAGTCACCTTCCATAGCAGTTTTGATTGGTGATCTAACAAACTGTTTAAGTCCGTTAGGTGCATCAGTCATAATGAAGAAAGCGTCAGTATCAGTTAGATAATGATTAACTCTGTAGCCTTGTGGGATCATACCCATTGAAGCCATAGCGTTAATATCATTATCTGATGTACCGACACGCTGAGGTGTTTTTAATATTCTTTCCGCTGTGAACTGAAGTTCTTTTGGAATGATTAATTTAGCACCTTGTAAAGCAACTTTAAGACCTCTTTCATCAACAAATGCAGCAATATCAATTAATGATTGCTCCATAGATGTTTCTGAAAGGTCTGCCGCTGTTGACAACTCGTTAGCAAATGTACCGCCGTTTGTAAGAGGGTGTACAGCTGAACATAGTTCAACTCCGTCACCGCCTGTGAAACTTGAGTTAAAAGCATTGTTAAGCACGTTAGCAGCTTTCACTTGTTTAGTGTTAGCCATTGAACGAGCCAATGCTCTTGTGTAACGACCTGCTAATCTGTCGTATAAATTATCCTCAATTGCTTCTTCTGTAATAGCAAAAGCCATTGCGATAGTTTCATGTGTATATCTCGATGTATAACCTTCTTGTGCGGTATCAAACGATACACCTTCACCTTCAGATTTTACAGGAGCCGCTCCGAAACCAGACAAGATAACTTCTTCTTCAAAGGCTCTATCAGAGCTTTCTGAATCAAAAATTTCAGCATGTTCGTTTTCATAACGGTTGTACTCTAGTCCAAAAAGAGCGTTAAGCCCAGGCTCTAACTCTTTGACTAGCTGTGATCTTGAAATAGCCATAGTTTCCTCCTAAGCTAACCCAGCCCCTTTTTGGCCGAATATGTGGTTTTGAATAATCACTCGCACATTGGTTGCATCAGCACCGACATCACTATTATTAGGGTCTCTTGAAACATCGATCGCCTTAATAGGTAAGCCAGCGGTTGTTGCACCAGTAGTTACATCTAATTCAGCACCAGATATACCAGTTGTTGTGCTTCCAGAAGCTGTGTAAACGATATCAAAGTTACCGAATAAATCAGCTATAGGGAAAGCAGCATCTGCTTGAATTTCGAAAATAACCATTGGGTCATCAATAATAAACGCTTCAATATCTGAAGCATTTGTGCTCGCGGGATAAAAATTGGAAAAAGTTTCTTTTCCAGTGGTTGGGTCCGTGTAGCGACACCCGTTAAAAACACCTACAATAGGAACTGTACCGCCATCGGCATGTACTTCAACTGTTCCACCAGTGACTTGCATTACCATGTCACCTTTGAAAATTGCTGTTCCGTAGTTTGCAGCTATTCTGTAACGAGTTTGTCCACCAGTGTAGGGTGTTCCACCTACTCTGCCTACTGGACGCATACCAAATGCAGCATCTTGGTTTGCCATAATTAAACTCCATTAAAATAGTTAAACAAATGTGGCATGAAAGCTAAAAAATTAAGACTTTCTATTACCACCAAAAGTTACACGAGACTGTCTGTCGATATTTACAGGCATCTCTGGTCGTTGTTCCTTTAAAATGTCGTTGTCAACTGCTTTAACTTGGTCAGAAGTAATATCTCTAAAATACTTCTTGCGTTGTTCGACTATTTCTTCAGGTATCCTTGCCAACACAAGGCCACCAACTCCGATTAACCCCTGATATTTGCCTTCATGAATAACTGGATAGTCATGGTCGCCAATTTCATTCTTCACTTCTTCAGATCGAACAAATTCCCAACCTTCTCTAAGTTTTTTGGAAACATTACCTGTATCCATAAAACCAGCACTTTCTACCCTTATCCATCTATGAGCATAACCTTGCGGTGCTCGGGGTGCATCTAAACTTGACGGTGGAGCCCAAGGCTTGTTACGAGTTTCTACACTCTCCTTAGAGCTGCGTGAGGTTCTTTTCTTTACATTATCTGTCATATCGTTACTCCTTCACGAATTTAGCGTATTCTTCTAGTGGCACCCCTAATTTTTTAGCTATTGCTACTTGTGAACGGGTGAGTTTCACGGTTTTGCGTCCTTGCTGTTTACGCCCCGCTGAGGCAACAGTTTGAACGGGTTTCTTTTCTTCAACTTTTTCAGTTGTAAACTTCGTAGGGAAATATTCCCTCATCTGTTTATTAATTTCATTGTAATAGTCATCGGACTCTGAGTCAAACCCCTGTCCAACTAAATCTTCATGAATACCAAAGGCGGCATTAGTCATAGCTTTGTCATTACCAAACCATGTGTTTTCTTCTGCCCATTCTTGAGCTCGTGGACTAGCTGGTGTTGGATTAACTTCTTGAGGAACTTCTTGAGTTGGTTGAGCCACTTCAGATTCTCTTTCTTTCTGCAATCTTTCTGTGTCAGCTAATTTAACTCTTGCTTTTTCTTTCTGTACAGCTAACTGAGCTAGTTCGTCGTTAGCCTCTACAATTTTAGCAGAGTCTCCAGCATCAATAGCGTCTTGTAATTTAATTCTAACTTGTTCCTTTTGAGCGTCAACTCTAGCATCAAACTCTTTAGCATAGCCTGTATCGGCAAGTATAGAATTTTTCTCTATATCTGAATATTTTTTTTGTAAGCCTTTTGCATAATCTATAGCAGCTTGTTCTTTTCTTTCAGCTTCTCTCATTCTGCGAGTCAGCTTATCAATTCTTTTTTGTGTTTTTTCAGAAGCAACTTGAAGATTGTCATCAGGTTGAGATTTTTCTTTAGCTTCTTCAACAATTTCAGATTTAGTATCTTCTTTAATAGGGTCTTTGTAGCCTAAATCAACTTCACCCACCGCGTCCTTAACAGATTCAGATTCTTGTTCAACAGGGTCTACCTGCACACTTTCTTCTTCGATACCATCAGTATCTAATTCAATTTCTTGTTGTTGTACTTCCGACATATTTTACTCCTAAAATAGTGCGAGGATATCCTCGGGTTTTTCAATTGTACCTACGATCTCATCATCATTAATGATTCTATGTTCGCCAAACTTGGTTTTAAATCTAGCTCCAGCATAACGGCCTATAACTATAAATTGACCTTCTTTACACCATGGGGTTAAAAACTTTTCTTTATCCTTGTAACACATGTTTCCCATTTTTACGACATACCCTACTACTGAGGTCATTTCAGATGTTTCTAAAGTTTGTTCAGATAGAGCAATACCACCATCTGTCATTTCAGACATCTTCCACATTTTAATCAACATACGATACCCAACTGGGTCAGGCAATCGGTCAATTTCGTTTAAGTAGCTTTGAGTTAGTTTTGGGGAATCTTGATTATCTTTAGATGGGATACTTTCATCCTTGATATAATCAGGTTTGATAATACTTGACTTACTTGTCATTTTTTACTCCTCGTTTTTTTGCAGGTCTGTTAAATCCTGTAGCAGTGCATCGTAAGCACTGATCTTGCCTTTAGCATAGTTTAATTGTTCTACGTTGTCTACCCCATAAACTAAATGTTCAATGGTTTCTTGTTTTCTTTTTTCTATTGAATGTTTTATTGCTTGAATAGTATCTAGATCATACATTTTTAGCTTTGCCCTCAACAATAATTGTATTAGCTCCAATTTTGTCTTCAAGTTCTTTTAACCTAGTCTCTAATTGTTCTCTGCTCATACCTTCTAGAGTGTTGTGTGTAATTTCTTTTTTATCCACAAACAAACCAGCCAGTTGCCCACTTCTAAATTCAGCGTTGATAGCTCCTGTGTATTGACCTTTTTGTTCAGCACCATCACGCAGACGTTCAAAAGTTTTATACCTAGTTAGTTTGTCTTTTTCGTAACGAGCTTGTTCTTCAGATAATTTTTTTTCTAAATATCGACACACATGTGGGTTTAAAGAAGGGTTGGTTAAGCGACTACCCATGACCATCGCTGAGTTTTCGTTTTTACCTTTAAAACCAGCTTTAATAATAGCGTCTTTTTTTGAAATCTGACCCCAATTAGCAACTAGTATATCGACAAACGCTTTTTGTTTAGGGGTTATTTCATCAATAGTTTTCATGTTGTTTGCTTTTTGTGGCATACGTTATTTTAACCCTATAAATTTTTGTCCTTTAACTTGAATACTGCTTACCCCTTTAATATCACTTTTTACTCCATTTTCACGATGAGGACAACCACCATTTTTTAAACCTTGTGGGTTGGGACCTCGTTTAGGTGGTATTGTTTTACTTAATTTTTTCATAGTTTATGAGGCATCAGTCCACGAAAATATAGTCTACGGTATTGACCTTCAATCTTTCTATTAGGGTGTGCTGCCATTATTTTTGCTAGTGTATACATACCACCTCCTTACTTATTTTTACTTTTATCTATGCCTAATTTTTTTTCAGCTAACTCTAGCTTATTATCTGCTACTCGAATTCTTTCTTTACTCGCAGCTTCAGCGTCTTCACGTTCCATTCTATCTAAATCTAGGCGTTGGTCAAATTCCATAAGTTTACGTTGTTCTTCTTCAGTGAACTCTTGACTCTTACGTTGCATATCCATCGCTCGTAAATCTAATTCTCTTTGTTTCAGCATAACAATAGGATCTTGTTGTTGATTACCTTGTTCTGCCTCAACTAATTCTTCAGTTAATGCTTGAATACGCTCGGCAACTAATGATTCAGTCACCACAACAAATTGATCTGGGTCAGTTTGTTGTAAGTTAGCTACTTCTGGCATTTCATTGACTATTGTTTGCAGAACTTGTGCTCTTGCTTTAAATGAAATGTGCTCACTAATGTGTGCTTGTAGTAAAGCGTACACCATAGGGTTATTTTGTACCATTCTTGACTTCATAAAAGCCATGTGAGTAAAAATATGTGCATCATGATTCTGTGTTTCATACGCTTTTGGTACTTTCATCTGCATTGCTTCCATATTTTCAACAGCAGGGTCTTTAGGAGTTGGTTTTTTGTCAGGTTTTAACAAAGTTCCAATATCTTTAGTTCCTAAAGCAGCATAAACGCGACGATACGCCTCGTGAATGTTGTGAATTTCTGGATTTGTTTGAGCAATTTGCAATTGTGTCTGTGCAAGTGTCACTCTTTGTGTCATAGAGAAGATATTTGGGTCCGCAACTGGAATAACATCTACTTCTTCACTAAAATCTGCTTGTTTTACCATTCTATCTCCGCCATAAATCGCATATGGGTACACAGGTGGTAGGTAAATCGCAAAAACTTTACTTAAAAGTCTAAATTCTTGTCGCATACCGTAGTAACAACGCTTGTGTATTGCACTCATGACCCGTGAGCCGCGTTCCAAGAGAGCAACTGTTGTGCCAACAGCAGCTTTTTGGCTACCTTCACCGACTTGCATGTCAGCAATGGCCGCGAATCTTTGTCCTGCTTGCACCACAAAACCTAATAATTGAAATAATACGTTCGAAGGTTCTTTAAACGGTAGTATTTGGAACTGATCTTTGATGTTACCACCAGGGGCATCGACATCTCTGAACTCACCAGGCTGGAACGGTTGGTCATCATCACGAATACGCATACCTCTAGACTTAAACCCAGCAGGTAAGTTACTTAAAGTTCCCGCATCGAGTAATTGTCTAAGAGCGGCAGTAGCAGTTTTGCTCAAACCACCAATCATGTGAATCAAACCAAAGCCATAGAAACCTAAACCAGGTAAAAACTTGTAATGTACAAAAAATTCTTTACGTTTATACAACTCGTCATTAGGTTCGTAATTACGATAGATAGATAAGATTTCTGCAGAACCTTCATCTAAAGTTACAATGTAAGGTATCTTAATATTTTTCTCATCACTTTTATTTTCTGGGTCCTCTAAATCTAAATCAACGTGCATCTCTAGCACATTAAACTGATAGTCGCCTGCACTTTCCGCGTTGTTCTGTATACCACCTAGTTCATTGTATTTATCTTTAACTTGATCGTCATCTGTGCGACTGGGTAAAATATCAACGTCTCGATAAAAACCACTTTGTTGTTTTTTAAGAATGTCATTCTCACTCATTCTCACGAGGTGCGTGATTCGTTCACAATCATTTAAGTCCGTTGCGTAGTAGGGCACCACTAAATCTTCTGCAGGTACAAACTTAGATACCGCTCGTTGCATGACATCATCGTAGTAAACTTTTTTAAATGCAGATCCTGCAAGGGGTAAATAAAATAATAACTGGTCGAACTCTGGAGTGTACTCTTCCATCTCTTCAGTAATCATGTAATTCATAAATTCTTCAACACGCTGTGACTGCTCTTCTTTTTCTGGTGTTCTTGAACCAACTACCTTAGCACTGACAGGACCATCACTGGGTAATAGTTCCTTGTACGCTTGAGCTTGAAATTGAGTCACCGCTTCGGCTAACATTGGATGAGTCACGGAACTGGCACCGAGGAACGGGCCACTTTCATTGTTGTACTTGAACCCTAGTAAGTCTAAACCATTGATATAAGATTTTTCCCAATCACTTCGAGACTCTTTGTCTTTTTTGTAATCTGCTATTAAATCCATTGCAATCTTGCTTAACACACGATCGTCCATATCTTCAGCAAGGTTACTGTAAAATTCTTCGGCCATTTCCTGAACTTCCTGCATCATTTCTTGGACCCCTTCTTCAGTAGGCTCCATAATCTCAACGTTTACAGGTTCGTTATTTTCTTCAGGTTCAGGGGTTTCAATCGCTTTGATATTATCTAATTCTTCAGCCATAATTTTTATTCGGTTGTTTAATAATATTTATACTCTTTGGGAGGACGTTCTTCATCATCCACATAATCCGAGTATAACTCAACAAAGTTTCCTTGGCGATACCTTAATATTGCCTGCGTTGTGGAATCTACATAGTCATCATTCGCTCCATGAGGAAAGGCAGCACATTCGTCAATCACATCTTCTGCAAATTTTTCCCCATACGGATACCACACGGCCCCACTTTCAAAGACGGGAGCACAACTGTTGACTCTGGTGTGCTTATCGTTACCACGAGTTGGCGTAAATGGCACCACGGGAATACCCATTCTTCTAAACTCTTGAGTCAATGGTTCACCAGATGCTTTTTGTTCAACAATAATGGTTTCAGGTTCCCAATACTTTTGTGCATCGAGAGCCACGGCTTTCAGTTCTGGAAAGTCATACTTACCACGAATGGCATCGAGTAAAATAATATTCGGTGCCCCACCTTCTTCTGGGAAAAATACTCCCCAAGTGGTAATTGCAGAATAGTCAGCGGTTTCTTTTTTGGAAAACGCCGTATCATAACTTTGAATAATATGTTGTAAACTAGGTAAAGTATCTTTTTCCCACGGTTGCCACCAT